>Ga0209573_1000078_pt1 | contig 277813 bp, 283 predicted proteins | sample TNRBio252014_DNA_FD_185870 | JGI IMG/M metagenome (GOLD analysis project Ga0209573, IMG submission 185870) | Wastewater treatment Type I Accumulibacter community from EBPR Bioreactor in Madison, WI, USA - TNR Reactor_6/25/2014_ DNA (SPAdes)... | ecosystem: Engineered > Bioreactor > EBPR >...
CGCGCCGCGACGGTGACGGCGAGGCCCGCAGCTTCAAGCCGCGCCCGCCGCGCCGCGACGGTGACGGCGAGGCCCGCAGCTTCAAGCCGCGCCCGCCGCGCCGCGACGGTGACGGCGAGGCCCGCAGCTTCAAACCGCGTCCGCCGCGCCGTGAGGGGGAGGGCGAGGCGCGTAGCTTCAAGCCGCGCGCCCCGCGTCGTGAGGGTGAGGGCGAGGCCCCCAGCTTCAAACCGCGTCCGCCGCGCCGCGACGGTGACGGCGAGGCCCGCAGCTTCAAGCCGCGCCCGCCGCGCCGCGACGGTGACGGCGAGGCCCGCAGCTTCAAGCCGCGCCCGCCGCGCCGCGACGGTGACGGCGAGGCCCGCAGTTTCAAGCCGCGTCCGCCGCGCCGCGACGGTGACGGCGAGGCCCGCAGCTTCAAGCCACGTCCGCCGCGCCGCGACGGTGACGGCGAAGCGCGCAGTTTCAAGCCGCGCGCCCCGCGTCGCGACGGCGCGGGCGACAGGCCAGGTGGCGATCGCCCGCCGCGTCGCCCCGGTGGAGGTAAGGGTGCGGATCGTCGGGGGTAGGCTCGGCGGCCGCCCGCTTGCCGGGCCGAAATCGCGCGATATCCGCCCGACGTCCGACCGCCTGCGCGAGAGTCTGTTCAACGTGCTGATGCACCGCCATGCCGACCGGCTGGTCGGCGGCCGCGCGCTGGATCTGTTTGCCGGCACCGGCGCGCTCGGCATCGAGGCGATCTCGCGCGGTGCCGCGCTCGCCGTGTTCGTCGATCAGGGTTTTGAGGCGCGCGGCCTGATCCGCCACAATGTGGAGGCACTCGGCCTGGGCGGGGTGACCCGTCTGCTCAAGCGCGATGCGACGCGGCTGGGCGCGGTGGCGCCGTTCGAGCCGTTCACGCTGGTGCTGTGCGATCCGCCCTATGGGCGCGGACTGGCGGAGGCGGCGATGGCTTCTGCGCTCGCCGGCGGCTGGCTGGCAAAAGGCGCGATCGCGGTGATCGAGGAGGCGGCGGAGGCAGCACTCGCCTTGCCGCCGGCACTCGCCGTGATCGACCGCCGCCAGCAGGGCGACAGTCAGGTGCTGATTGCCGAGATGCGCTGATCATTTCCATCATAATATTTGATGCGCCTTTGCGGTCCCCTCGGGGTAAATCGGATGGCATGAACCAGCCCCGCCCCGCCTTCGCCCTGACCGGTTTCGACCTTCTGCTCTATGCCGGCGTGCTGTGGGGCTGGAGCACGAGCTGGTATGCCATCAAGCTGCAACTTGGCGAGGTGGCGCCGGAGGTTTCCGTTTTCTGGCGCTTTCTGGTCACCGCGCCGCTGATGGCGCTGCTCGCCCATGCGCGCGGCGAGACGTTGCGGTTTTCACCCTCTTGGCATGCCGGACTGGCGGCGATGGGCTTGCTGATGTTTTCCAGCAACTTCATCCTGTTCTACCGCTCGGGGCTCTATCTGCCTTCCGGGCTGCTGGCGGTGGTGTTCTCGCTGGCCTCGCTGCTCAATCTGGTGTTCGGCGTCGCGCTGGGGGTCGAGCGACTGCGCTGGCAACTGGCACTCGGCACGCTGATGGGCGTGGTCGGCGTCATGCTGATGATGGCGCCGCAACTGAGTGGAGTCGATGCCGGTTCCGCCAGCGTGTGGGGCGCCGCGTTTGCGGTGGGCGGCACGCTCTGCTTCACATCAGGCAATCAGGTGTCGGCGGCCTTCCAGCGGCGCGGCGTCAAGGTGCTGCCGGCTTCGGCCTGGGCGATGGTCTATGGTGCCGTGTGGGCCGGGGTGCTGTCGCTTGCCGGCGGCCATTCCTTTGCCGTGCCGATGACGCCCGTCTATCTCGGCTCGTTCGTGTTTCTGGTGCTGAGCGCGACGATCCTGGCCTTCTATGCCTATCTGACCTTGCTCGGGCGCATCGGCGCCGCGCGGGCAAGCTATGCCACCGTGATCTTTCCGGTCATCGCGCTGCTGATCTCGGCGGTGCTGGAGGATTACCGCTTCACCCCGCTGGCCATCGCCGGGCTGGCGCTGGCGCTGGCCGGCAACGTGCTGGTGCTGCGGCGGTAGGCAGCTCTTACACCGGCGCTTTCTCGCTGTTGACGCGTGACAGTGCCAGATTGTCGAGGCTGTTGACGATCTGCGTCGCCAATGCGTTGACGATGGCCGTATCCGAGGAACGGTTGCGAAGAATGCCGATCCGAACCTCCGGCAGCGGCGGAAATCCGTCGCTTGGGCCGAGCACCCGCATGCCTGTGCGCACCGCGCTTTCCGGCAACACGCCGACGGCGAGCCCGCTCAGCACCGCCGCGCCGACCGCCGCCGAATTCCAGGAGGCGTAGAGAATGCGGAAGGGGCGGCCGATTGATTCCAGCCGCGCCGTCGCTGCCTGGCGCCAGTCGCAGGTGGGCCGGCCGAGAGCCAGCGGCAGCGGCTGTTCCTCATGCACGCTGTGCTGGTTGGAGGTAACCCACAGCAGCCGCTCGTGACGGATCACCTCCGCCCTCTCGCGGGTGAAGCTCAGCGAGATGATGGCAAGGTCGAGATCGCCAGCCTGCACGCGCTCGACCAGCATCGGCGTCGGCTCGCACACCACCGTCACCTCCACCTTGGGATGCGCCTTGGTGAAGCGCAGCAGGATCGAGGGCAGATAGCGGTCGGCGTAATCGTCCGGCACACCCAACCGCACCCGGCCGGACAGCACCGCCTCGGAGAAGGAAGCGACGCACTCGCTGCTCAGCCGCACGATCTTGCGGGCATAGTCGAGCAGCCGCTCGCCATCCTCGGTCAGCCGCGTACCGCGCCCCTCCTTGACGAAAACCGGCCGGCCGACCTGCTCCTCCAGCCGCTTCATCTGCATTGAGACGGCCGACTGGGTCTTGAACACGATCTCCGCCGCGCGCGTGAACGAGCCGGTGTCGGCGATCGCGATCAAGGTCTTGAGCTGGTCGATATCGAGCATGTGCATGGCCGTCTCCAATCATCAGCGAAACGAATGATAAATATGAAATCATATCATTTCAATAATTAAAAGTGATATGTTAGAGACATAATGAAACGGGCGACATCTGCCCCGTCCAAGTCTGAAAGGAGAAAGCCATGTCGTATCTTTCCTTCACTGGTCTGGCTGCTTCCCCGCTGGCCGCCGCCTTCGGCGTGGTCGAACAGACGTGGACAAGCGTTGGCCGTCTGTGGCGTGCCCATGAGAACCGCCGCGCCGTACGCGACCTCAAAGCTTACGATGAGCGTATGCTGAAGGACATCGGGCTGACCCCCGGCGATGTTGATGCGGCGCTCGACAGTCCGATCGGTGTCGATCCTTCGTGGCATCTGCGTCAGGTCGCAGCGGGGCGTGCCCGCCTCCGCTGAAAGAACCGGTTGATTTGAACAGACGGGCGCCCGCTTGGGCGCCCTTTTCATGTGCCGGCGGTTGCCGCGCGCGCTTCCAGCCCTGCGATGGCGCGGAAGGCGATGACCATCGAGGCGATGCCCAGCAGACCCCAGCCGAGGATGAGACCGAACAACAGGCCGCGGTAGCCGTCGATCTGGGCGCCGATCACCGCGAACGGCATCGTGCCGAGCGTTGCCCGCCCCCAGTTGAAAACCAGCGAATAAAGCGGGTGACCGAGGTTGTTGAACGCAGCATTGGCCACGAACATCAGCCCGTTGAAAAACCAGGCGATGGTGCCGAGCAGGCAGTACAGCCGGATGAACTCGGCCGTCCGCTCGCTGGCGCCGAACAGCGCGGGTATCTGATGCCGGCCAAGCGCCAGCACGATCCACACCAGCACGCAATAGCCGATGGCGAACACCAGCGCATCCCGGAGGGTCTGGCGCACGCGGTCAAACCGGCCGGCACCGTAGTTCTGCGCGAGAATCGGCCCGACCGAGCCTGACAGCGCGAAGATCACGCCATAGGCCAGCGGGATTACCCGGTCGATGATGGTGCTTGCGGTCACCGCCTCGGGTCCGAACTGCCGCACCACCGACAGGACAAACGCGATCGCGATGGGACTGGCGACATTGGTCAGCACCGCCGGCACCGCGATCTGGGCCAGGGGGGCGAAGTGGCGGGCGATATCCTCCCCGCTCGGTCGGGCCATCAGGTTGTGGTGCCGCACCACGCCGGCATAGCCGATCAGCAGCATGATGAAGCGGGAAACCACCGTGCCGAGCGCCGCCCCATCGGTGCCAAGACCGAATCCGAAGATCAACAGCGGCTCGACGAAGGCCGTCACGACCCCGCCGGTCAGCGTCACCAGCATGGCTCGCCGCGCATCGCCGGCGGCTCGCAGGATGCCGGACAGGCTCATGCCCAGCGCCATGATGATGTTGGAGGGCAGCACGATCCACAAGAACCGCTCGGCAACCGGGCGCGACGGTCCCTCCGCCCCGAGCGCGTTGAGGATCTGCGGCATGAAGAGGAGCATGCCCAGCGAAACGGCAAGCCCGGATAGCGCGCCGAGCGTCGCGCCGGAGGCCGCGACCTTGCGCGCCTCCTGCTTGTCGCCCGCCCCGAGTCGCCGCGCCACCAGCGCCGAGACGGCGATCATCAGCCCGATGTTGACGGAAATGGCGAGGAACAGCACCGTCGTCGCATAGCCGACGCCGGCGGTCAGCTGTTCGTTGCGCAACAGCGAGATGTAGAACAGCGACAGGAAATCGACCGCGAACACCGCGATCAGGCCGAGCGAACCGGCAAAGGTCATCTCCACCACGTGACGCATGGTCGAGCCGGTGGTCAGCCGGGCGTGCGGATGGGTGGGGGAGCTCATGAAAACCTTGTCGGACTGTGGCCAAACTGCTTGTCGCGGGCGATGGGCGATGCGTCAAGTGGATCGTGCTTGACGCCTAGCCTGCCTGTCGCCACAACCCCGCCAGGATCCTGTGGTCAAGGACATTCGATGCAGAAGCCGCCGCTGAAAATCCTGCTCTGCGCGCCACGCGGCTTCTGCGCCGGCGTGGTCCGCGCCATCGATGCGGTGGAAGAGGCGCTACGCCGCTTCGGTCCGCCGGTCTATGTGCGCCATGAGATCGTTCACAACCGCTATGTGGTCGAGGATCTGAAGCGCAAGGGCGCGATTTTCGTCGATGAGCTGGATGAGGTGCCGTCCACCGACGCGCCGGTGATCTTCTCGGCGCATGGCGTGCCGAAATCGGTGCCGGCCGAAGCCCAGCGCCGCCATCTGCTCGCCATCGACGCGACCTGTCCGCTGGTGACCAAGGTGCATCGCGAGGCCGAGATCCATCATCGTCGCGGCCGCACCGTGATCCTTATCGGGCATGCCGGCCACCCCGAGGTGATCGGCACGATGGGTCAGTTGCCGGCCGGCGCGGTGATCCTGGTCGAGACGCTGGAGGATGTGGCACGGCTGGCCCCGCCCGCCGATGCGCCGCTGGCCTATGTCAGCCAGACCACGCTGTCGGTGGACGATACGCGCGAGATCATCGAGGCACTTCAGCAGCGCTTCCCGGCCGTCCATGCCCCCCACAAGGAGGACATCTGCTATGCGACCACCAACCGGCAGGAGGCGGTCAAGCGTGTTGCCCCGCTGGTCGATGCGATGATCGTCGTGGGCAGCCAGAATTCGTCCAACTCCCAGCGCCTGCGCGAGGTGGCCGAGCGGGCGGGGTGCCGCGTCTCGCAGCTTCTGCTGCGCTCTGCCGACATCGACTGGGCCTTGTTCGGCGCCATTGGCAGCCTCGGCATCACAGCCGGGGCCTCGGCGCCGGAGGTGCTGGTCGAGGAAATGATCGATGCTTTCGCCGCGCGCTACCAGGTATCGGTGGAAACCGTTTCCACTGCCGACGAAAGCGTGTTCTTCCCGCTGCCGCGCCGCCTGCGCGACGAGGCGCCGCCTCCCGCTGGCGTCACGCGTTGAGCGCAAGCCCGACGCCGATCACCACCAGCGCCATGCCGGCCATCTCGCGCCGGCTGATCGGCTCGTTGAAGATGCGGCCGGAGATGGCATAGGCGAAAAACACTTCGATGAGCGCCAAGGTGCGCACCCGCGCCGCCGTCGTCAGCGCAAAGCCCAGAAACCAGAATTGCGACGCCAGCGCGCCCATCAGCCCGGCGACCAGCGAGGGCCGCCAGGCGCGGAAGATGGCGGCCAGCGTCGCCCGATCGCGTATCAGCATGTAGAGCGCCAGCCCCGCTGTCTGCAGCGCCAGTCCGGTCGCCAGCGTCGTGCTGGCGCGCACCCAGGCGCTGCCCTCGGGCAGGGCATGGATGCCGCCGCGAAAGCTCACGGCCGACAGCGCGAACAGCCCGCCTGCCGCAATCCCCATCAGCGCCGGAGCCGACAGCGGCGCCGGCCTGTCGCCCCCCGCCTGTGCCGCCGGCCAGCCCAGCACCATGACGCCGGCCGTGGCGACCAGGATCGCCAGCCCGAGCAGCGGCGTCAGCGCATCGCCGAGGAATATCAGCCCGAACAGCGCGACCTGCACCGGCTCGGTCTTGGTATAGGCTGTGGTGACCACGAACGAGCGGGCGCGCATGGCCTTCAGCATCAGGGCGGTGGCGGCGATCTGCGTCGCCCCGCCCACGAAGGCCCAACCAATAAAACGCGCGTTGAAAGCCGGCAGTGCCTCGCCCGTCACCGCCAGCGCCAGCCCCAGCAGCAGCAGGCCGAACGGCAGGCCGAACAGGAAACGCACCTCGGTTGCTCCGATGGTGCCGAGCCGGGCGATCAGATCGCGCTGCATGGCGTTGCGCGCGGTCTGCGCGGTCGCGGCGAAAAGGGTGAAAAGCGCCCAGAGCACGGTCAGAATCCTGTTGCAAACCGGCGCGCGGTTTGACCTTTACACCGGGCACGCCTAACACGGGCACAGCCAATCTGACAGCACCCCCGCAACGATTTCGCCATGGCCGTTTACACCGATGTCGGCGTCGAGGATCTCGCCGCCTTTCTTGAACCCTACGATGTCGGCGGGCTGGTCTCGTTTCGCGGCATTGCCGAGGGTGTCGAGAACACCAACTATGTGCTGGAAGCCGAGCGCGGCCGCTTCATCCTCACGCTTTACGAAAAGCGCGTGAACGAGCACGACCTGCCGTTTTTCCTCGGCCTGATGGAACATCTCAACGCCCGCGGCATCAACTGCCCTCTGCCGGTGCGCGCGCGCGACGGGCGCATGCTGCACCGGCTCGCCGGCCGGCCGGCGGCACTGATTACCTTTCTCAAGGGCGTTTCCTATCGCCGGCCAACGCCTGTCCATTGCGCCGAACTCGGCCGCACGCTCGCCGAATTGCATGTGGCTGCCGACGGTTTCCGCAAGGCGCGGCCGAATGCGCTTGGGCTTGATGGCTGGCGTCCGCTCTATCTGCTGGCGCGCAACGGCGCCGAAAGCGTGCAGCATGGCCTGCGCGGGCTGATCGATCGCGAACTCGACCATCTGGAGGAGGTCTGGCCTAGGGACCTGCCGGCGGGCGTCATCCACGCCGATCTGTTCCCCAACAACGTATTCTTCATGGGCGAGAAGCTGACCGGTGTCATCGACTTCTATTTCGCCTGCAACGATGCCTTTGCCTACGATCTGGCGATCTGCATCAATGCCTGGTGCTTTGAGGCGGACTTTGCCTTCAACCTGACCAAGAGCCGGGCGCTGATCGCCGCCTATCAGGCGGTTCGACCGCTGTCGCCGGCCGAACGGGCGGCCTTCCCCACCTTGTGCCGGGGCAGTGCGTTGCGCTTTCTGCTGACGCGGCTCTACGACTATCTCAACGTGCCGGCCGGTGCGCTGGTCAAGCCGCACGATCCGAAGGACTATTCCAAGCGCCTGCGCTTCCACCAGAGCGTCACCGGTCCTGCCGACTATGGATTTGCTGCGTGAGCCGCAGGGTCGCGATCTGGACGGACGGCGCCTGTTCCGGCAACCCCGGTCCGGGCGGCTGGGGCGCGCTGCTCAGCTATGGCGACAGCGAAAAGGAACTGTCGGGCGGCGAAGCCGAAACCACCAACAACCGCATGGAGCTGCTGGCCGCGATCATGGGGCTGGAGACGCTGACGCGACGCTGCGCCGTCGATCTTTACACGGACTCACAGTATCTGCGCGGCGGCATTACCGGCTGGATCCATGGCTGGAAGCGCAATGGCTGGAAAACCGCCGACAAGAAGCCGGTCAAGAACGTCGATCTCTGGCAGCGGCTCGATGCCGCCGCTGCCCGCCACGACGTCGCCTGGCACTGGGTGAAGGGCCATGCGGGAGATGCCAACAACGAGAGGGTCGATGCGCTCGCCCGAGCCGGCATGGCGCCCTTCAAACCGGCGCCGACCTCGCTGCCGCCGCTGATCTCCGGTGCGGGTTGAACGAAAAAGGGCGGCTTGCGCCGCCCCAAAATCGATACATCGCCCGATGGGTTGATACAGGCGGTCCCGCGTCTCAGAGCTGCTTGAGGATCGTCTCGGCCCCGGTCTTGTCGACCGTGCCCGGCGCTTCCTCGATGTTGAGCGCGCTGACAACGCCATTGTCGATAATCATCGAGAAGCGCTGGTTGCGCATGCCGAGCCCCCGCGCGGTCAGGTCGAGATCGAGCCCGACCGCCTTGGCGAACACCGCGCTGCCATCCGACAGGAAGGTGATCTTGCCCATGCCGCCGGTCGCTTCGGCCCAGGCCTTCATCACGAAGGGATCGTTGACCGCGGTCACCGCCACGGTGTCGACGCCCTTGGCCTTCAGCGCGTCGGCCTGGGTCAGATAGCCCGGCAGATGGTTCTTGTGGCAGGTCGGCGTGAACGCGCCGGGCACGCCGAACAGCACCACCTTCTTGCCTGCGAACAGATCCGCCGTGGAGCGCGGCTCCGGTCCGGCCTCCGTCACCATGGCAAAAGTGACGTCGGGCAGGCGATCCCCAACCTTGATGGTCATCTGAAAACACTCCCTCTCGTCGCCAACACGGCGATCCCGCACAACCATGTAGGGTGCTTTTCAGCGCGCGTCGAGGGTCACATCGGTCTCGATTGCCGTCTGGCCGCTGACCAGGGTCAGCTTGAGCGCGATCGGGCCGGCACGGTCGCTGCTGGTGCGCGCGACGAAGCGGGCGCGGCCGTCGCCGCCGGCGTCACTGGTTTCGACAGTGAAGCTGTCCTCGCCCTCGACGAACAGGCTCGGCGCCGCGCTGCCGGGCGCGACCCGCGCGCTGACTTCAATGATAAGCGAGGTGCCGTCGCGGCGCAGCGCAGCGCTGTCGATCGCCGGGCGGTCGGCGGCTGTTAGCGGTGTCGGCACCGGCACACGCGCCCGGGCCTCGGCCATGGTTCCGGCAAGGCCGGGGTCGGGCTGCCCGTCGCCGGGGCCCAGCCTGAGGTCGGCCTCCGCCGGCAGGCAGAGGTTTTTCTGGCAGATGCCGAAGGAAAACCTGACCCCCACCACCGGCGCGCTGCTGCCCGCGCGTTTCAATGCAACCGGAAAGATCACCTGTTCGGTGTAGCCCCAGGCAATGCCGCCGGCGCCGTCGTCGAAGGCGGTCGGCGCGGGAAACCCAAGCACGGGCGGCTCGACGCCGCTGGAGGCCGAGAAATCGGCCAGTGGCGGCACGCCCGTTTCCCCCGGCGTGCGCCAGTAGGTCTTGGAGCCGGGCGCCAGCCGGATTTCGATGCCGCCGGTCTCCGTCGCGGTGCCGGTGAGCGGCGGCGCGATCAGCCGCACCTGCGCGCCTTGCAGGCGCACCCACGGGCTGGCGCGCCATTCGGCCGCCGCCAGCGGGGCGCTCAGGAAGATCAGGCCGAGGGCCGCAGAAACAACGCGCATCGTTCCACAATCCCCGCAAAAGCCGGCAGCATCACGGCAGCCTCCCGCGAGCCATACCCGAAAAAAGTTAAATGCTGAGGCTTGGCAAATTCCAAATGCGGCATAGCATGCCCCGATGAGCGACAGGAAAGCCAAGTCCGTCAGCCGCCGCGGATTTCTCGACGGCCAGATGCTGGTTGCCATGCCCGGCATCGGCGACGACCGCTTTCTGCGCAGCGTGATCTACATCTGCGCCCATTCCGATGACGGGGCGATGGGGATCATCGTCAACAAGCGCCTGCCCAATCTGTCGCTGCCCGAACTTCTGACCCAGCTCAAGCTGATCGACGCGGCGGATCAGATCCTCCTGCCCGAAGGCGCCGGCCGCGTCGAGGTGATGCAGGGCGGGCCGGTGGACAAGAGCCGCGGCTTCGTGCTGCATTCCACCGATTTCTTCCTCGACAATTCCTCGCTCCCCATCGACGATGGGATCGCCATGACGATCACCGTCGACATATTGAAGGCGATTGCCGAGGGGCGCGGACCGGAGAGCGCTGTGGTGGCGCTCGGTTATGCCGGCTGGGGGCCGGGCCAGCTTGAGAAGGAAATCCAGGACAACGGCTGGCTGCATTGCCGCCCGGATCCCGGCCTGATCTTCGGCCATGACCACGAGACCAAATACGAGCGCGCCATGCGCCTGATCGGGATCGATCCGCGCATGCTGTCGACCGATGCCGGGCATGCCTGAGTTCAGCGGCTTTGGCATGTCCCTATGGGTCATGCCAAAACAGCTGATAGGAGCGAAGCGACGCCGAGCTGATGCGAGGGGCGTCCGCCGGAGGCGGACCACCAAAACCTTGCGAAGCGACGCCGCCTTCGTGACGGACGGCCCTCAGGTCGGCTCGTTGGAACTGACGCCGATCAGCTTGCGCGCCTGTTCGATGGTCATCGGCTGGCCGAAGGCATAACCCTGCGCATATTCGCAGCCGAGCTGCGACAGTTCCACCGTATCCGCCTCGGTCTCTGCCCCTTCGGCCACCACCTGCATCTTGAGGTCGTGCGCCAGGGCAATGATCGAGCGCAGGATCACCGGGCGGGCGCCGCTGCCGGTGTGGCGCACGAACGACTGGTCGATCTTGAGCGTATCGAAAGTGAAGCGCTGCAGGTAGGACAGCGAGGAATAGCCTGTGCCGAAATCGTCGAGCGCCAGCCCCGCCCCGAGGTCGCGCAGACGCAGCATCATCTGCGCCGCATATTCGGGGTTCTCCATGATCAGGCTCTCGGTCAGCTCCAGCTTCAGCGATCCCTTGGCGATGGGATGGCGCAGCAGCAGGCCCTTGACGTCCTGCAACAAGTCATGGCGCAGCAATTGCCGGCTGGAAATGTTGACCGAGGCGAAGATCGGCGGCTCGACCACCAGCGTCTGCTGCCACAGGTGCAGTTCGCGCGCGGTCCGCTCCATCACGAACATGCCGAGATCGTGGATCAGCCCGTTCTCCTCGGCGATGGGAATAAACTCGGTCGGGCTGAGCCGCCCGAGACGCGGATGATCCCAGCGCACCAGCGCCTCGAAACCCGCGATGGTGCGATCCTCCAGCCGCACGATCGGCTGGAACAGAACCTTGATCTCGTTGCGTTCGAGCGCGCGCCGGAGTTCGGTGCCAACCGCGAGCTTGTCCACACGGTCGGATTGCATGCCGGCGCGGAACACTTCCACCCGGTCGCCGCCGGCCCGCTTGCCGTAGGTGACGGCAAGCTCGGCGCATTTGAGGATGCCGTCGCGGTCGGCATTCTGCACATCATCGGGAAAGACCACGCCCAGCGTCGCCGGCACGATGATCTCGCGGCCGTCGTAGATCATCACCGCGCTGATGGCACGGCGCATCAGGTCAGCCAGTGCCAGGATGCGGTCGCGATCCTGCTCGGAGACCAGGATGACGCCGAACCCGTCGCCTGACAGCCGGCCGATCAGGTCGCTCGCCTTCATCAGTCGTGACAGCCGGCGCGCCACGGTGAGCAGGATGGTATCGGCGGCGGTCGGCCCCAGCGAATCATTGACCTGTTTGAAGCGATCGAGATCGATCCCGATGACGGTCGGCCGCTGGTTGGTATCGGTGCGCGAGAAGATCAGCGAGGCATCCAGCCGTTCGAGGAACAGCTTGCGGTTGGGCAGGCCGGTCAGATTGTCGTGCACCGCATCGCGCAGCAGCCGTTCCTCGGCCACGCGGCTGTCCGTCACGTCGGTCAGCGTGCCGACCACGCGCACCACTTCACCGTTGTTATCGACCACCGGGCGGGCCTTGAGCTTGTACCAGGCGATATGCCCGTCCGGTGTGCGCAGCCGGAAATCCTGGTTGATGCGTCCGCGCCGCTGTTCCAGCACCGCTTCCAGGATCGCGCGGTAGCGGTCGCGGTCGGACGGGTGGATCACATCCACCCAGGCCGAGGCCGGACCGTCGAGCGTGCCGCGCTGCAGGCCGAGATGCGCCTCGAACTCGGGGCTGACGAAAATATGATCCTCCAGCACGTCCCAGTCGAAAATGAGATCGTCGGCGCCGGTCAGTGCCAGCGCCTTGCGCTCGGCTTCGGTCACAGAACCGCGCGCGATCAGACCGGAGGAAAAGGCGTTCTGCATCACCGTAAAGCCGATCAGCATGACGATCAGCACCAGCCCGCCGAGCAGGGCAGGGGGCGCGAACTCGCTCCGCAGATGCCCGCCGATCACCAGCCCCACCGCGCCGCACCAGACCAGCAGCAGGAACCAGGTCGGCACCAGCATCACCGCCCGATCGTAGCCGTGGAAGGACAGATAGACGATAAGTATGAAGCCGACCGCCGCCGCGACGCCGATGGAGATACGCGCAACGCCCGCCGCCACCGGCGCGTTGAAGATGGCCAGACCCAGCAGCGCCATCAGGAACACGATCCAGATCGCAGTCAGCACCGAATAGCGCACATGCCAGCGGTTGAGGTTGAGATAGGCGAACAGGAACACCACCAGCGTGCCGGCCAGAACCGTCTCGGCGCCGGCGCGGTAGAGGCGCTCGGTCTCCGGGCGCACCGCCAGGAACTTGGCGAACAGGCCGAAATCGATGCCAAGATAGACCAGCACCGCCCAAGCCAGCGCCGCCGCCGCCGGGAAGATCAGCGATCCGCGCACCGCGACCACCACCGTCAGGAACATCGCCAGCAGCGCCGCGATGCCGACGACGATGCCGCGATAGAGCGTCAGGCTGTTGACCTTGTCCTTGTAGGCTTCCGGGTCCCACAGCGTGAGTTGCGGCAGGCGCGGCGTCTTGAGTTCGGCGATGAAGGTGACGGTGGCGCCCGGCTCCAGCGTGATGTTGAACACATCCGAATCGCCCCCATCCTCGCGCTCGGGGCGGGTGCCCATGCTGGCGGTCACCGCCTCGATGCGCGGCGAACCGAGATCGGGCCAGGTAATGCCGGAATCGATCAGCCGGAAGCGCGGCGCCACCAGAAGCCTGTCGATCGCCTCGTTGGAGTCGTTCTTGAGGGCGAAGACGATCCAGGTCGGCCGCGAACCGGGCTCGCTCGCCTGCACCTCGATGCGTCGCACGATGCCGTCGGCGCCCGGCGCGGTCTGCACCGTCAGCCGGTCATCCTCGCCGCGATAGGTTTCCAGCGCCGGCAGCAGGTCGATGGCATCGGTCTGCGGCACCACCCGCACCGCTTCCAGCGCCAGCGCAGGCAGTGCCAGCATCGCCAACGCGGCCATAGCAGCTACAAGGCGCACAAGCGCCTGCCGCACCGACGCTGCAGAACGGGCCAGAGTCATGGCCCCTTGGTAGCCGCGCCGCCGCATCGCGGCAAGCTGGCGATGGCACACCCGCTGCATTTTGCGGTTAAGAACGAGGGCTTGCGACACTGGGACGGATCTCATCGCCGGCGAGCAGCGCAAAGCAGATGTGATCGCGTCGCTGCCCCGCGATGTTGAGATAGGCGCGGGCGTGCCCCTCCTGGCTGAAGCCGACGCGGGTCAGCAGCCGGATAGAGGCGTCATTGTCGGGCAGGCACGCGGCCTCGATGCGTTCGAGCTTCAGGGCGAGGAAGCCGAGCCGGCAAACCATGCGCACGGCATGCCCCATCAGCCCGCGCCCGGCATAATGCACCCCCATCCAGTAGCCGAGCGTGCCCGATTGCGCTGCCCCGCGCCGGATATTGCCCAGCGTGACCCCGCCCACCAGCCGCCGCCCCTCATCGAGGAAGATGAAGAACGGATAAGCCTCATCGCGCTCGATCTCGGCAGAATAGCGCTTGATGCGGCGGCGGAAGCTCGATTTGGTCAGGTCATCGCCGGGCCAGATCGGCTCCCACGGCGTCAGGAAGCTGCGGCTGTCCTCGCGCAGGGCCGTCCAGGCGCCATAATCGTCGAGCACGGGCGGGCGGATGGTCATCATCCCGTCGTTCACCACCAGCATCGGCCAGCGTGGCCCGCCGGGGTCGACCCCGAACAGGCGCAACGGGGCGAGCCGCTGGATCAGCATCCGCGTCAGGCCCCGGTGCGGTCGAGAATAAAGCGTTCGACCGCCCCGGTATCGTTGGGCAGCGCGGTCGCCCGCTCGGGATCGCGCATCAGCCGGTCGAGGCGTGGCGGCAGCGCCGGATGGATGCCGGCGATCGCCTGCACCGCTTCGGGGAACTTGGCCGGATGGGCGGTCGACAGCACCACCATCGGCACGGCGGGATCGCGCGTTGCCCGCTGCGCCGCCCGCACCGCCACCGCCGTATGCGGATCGAGAAGGTAGCCGCTGGCGCTGAGGGTCGCGCGCATGGTCGCCGCAACCGCCGCCTCGTCGGTCGTGCCCGCGTCAAAGCCGGCGCGAATGCGTTCGAGCGTCGCTGCCGGTACGGTGAAGGCGCGCGCCTGGCCGAGGCTGTCCATCATCGCCCGCACACCCGCCGCATCCCGCCCGCTCTCCTCGAACAGCAGCCGCTCGAAATTGGACGAGACCTGAATGTCCATCGACGGCGACGTGGTGGCCGCCACCGAGCGCACCTCGTAGCGGCCTGTCTCAAGCGTGCGCGCCAGAATGTCGTTGACGTTGGTCGCCACCACCAGCCGCTCCACCGGCAGGCCCATTCGTTTCGCCACATAGCCCGCGTAGATGTCGCCGAAGTTGCCGGTCGGCACCGTGAAGCTGACCTTGCGATGCGGCGCCCCCAGCGCCACCGCGGCGGCGAAGAAATAGCTTACCTGCGCAACGATGCGCCCCCAGTTGATCGAGTTGACGCCGGCAAGTTTCACCCGGTCCCGAAAGCCGTGGTTGTTGAACAGCGCCTTGACGATGGCCTGGCAGTCGTCGAACGTGCCGTCGATCTCGATCGGATGCACGTTGGCTTCGGTCGGCGTCGTCATCATCCGCCGCTGCACGTCGGAGACGCGGCCTTTCGGGAACAGGATCACCATGTCGGTGCGCGCCCGCCCGCGGAAGGCTTCCGCCGCGGCCCCGCCCGTATCGCCTGATGTGGCGCAGACGATGGTGGCGCGCGCGCCGCGTTCCTCCAGAACATGGTCCATCAGCCGCGAGACGAGCTGCATCGCCACGTCCTTGAAGGCGAGCGTCGGGCCGTGGAACAGTTCCAGCACGAAATCGTTGGGGCCGATCTGCACCAGCGGTGTCGTCGCCGCATGGCCGAAGCTGGCATAGGCATCCGCCGCCGCCTTGCGCAGCACGGTCTGCGGAATGCTGCCGGCGATGAACGGGGTCAGCACCCGCACCGCCAGATCCGCAAACGATAGCCCGGCGAGCCCGGCGATCTCATCGGCTGAGAGGCGGGGCCAGCTTTCCGGCACATAGAGGCCGCCGTCGCGGGCAAGGCCCGCCAGCAGCGCATCGGCGAAGGTCAGTTTCGGCGCAAGGCCACGGGTCGAAACATACTGCATCCCCGCTCGATAGCACCGCTTTTGCAAAATGTCATAGGTCCCGTCGCCCACTGCGACCGCGCGCCAGCATGAGCGCGATGACCGCCAGCACGCCAGCCAGTGACCACCAGGTCAGCGCATAGGAAAAATGGTTGTTGGGAATATCGATCTGCGTGGCCCCGGGCACCGGCAGCCGTCCCGGCGGCAGCGGCCCGGTCATGTCGATGATGAACGGCGCCACCGCGCCAAGGCCGAGCGCCCGGGCGATGGCAGCGGGATCGCGCACGTAATAGACGTTCTTGACCGGATCGTCCGGGTTGGAAAAGCGGCCGCGCGGTTCGGGCAGGCGGATCAGCCCGTTCACCGCCACCTCGTCGGAAATCTGCCCGTCGGCCCGCGTCGTCGCCGCCTTTTTCGCTTCCGGCACGAAGCCGCGGTTGACCAGCACCGTGCCGCCCTCCTTCAGCGTCAGGGGCGTCAGGATCAAGTAGCCAGGGCCGCCGACGCCGTGCATCGGCTTGGGCAGCGAGAAGAACACATGCGCCTCGCGGGCATGGTCGAACCGCCCGCTTGCGGTCACCGGCTGATAGGCAAGGCCGGCAAGGTCGAGCCGGTCCCAGTTCCCCGACGCCGGCAGAGGAGCAGCCGGGCGCAGGCTGCGCTCGTTGATGGTGGCGATCAGCGCGGCCTTCTCGCCCATGCGCTGCCATTGCCAGGTGCCGAGCCCGATCAGCACCGCCAGCGCGCCGAGTGTCAGCACCCCGAGCAGGAGATTGCCGCGCCTCATTGATCGAGTCGGCCCTGCTCGGCCTTGTTCTTGTATTGCAGGCCGATCAGCAGTCCCTTCAGCGGGCGCAGCATGCCGAGGCAGACAATCAGCGTCAGCGGCAGGAACACCACGAGATGCAGCCAGATCGGCGGCTCGTAGGTGCTTTCCACCCAGAACATCAGGGCGATGATCAGGAAACCTGCCAGCAGGATGACGAACACCGCCGGTCCATCGCCCGAATCGGCGAACTTGAACGATTGGCCGCACTGGCTGCAGTTCTCGTTGAGCGCCACGAACCCTCTGAACAGCCGCCCTTCGCCGCAGGCCGGGCAATAGCCGCGCATGGCCGAACTGGCAGGATCGACCCCGGTGGCCGCATAGCGATTGGACATCTCAGCCTCCAAAACAAAAGGGCGGCGCAGCCGCCGCCCTTTTTCCGGTTAGGGCGCGGGGGTGCGTCAGTGGCCGGCAGCGGCGCTGACAGCCTTGCCGAAGTTCGATCCCCACACATAGATGGCGGCGAACAGGAACAGCCACACCACGTCGACGAAGTGCCAGTACCAGGCGGCGAACTCGAAGCCGAGGTGCTGCTTGGGCGTGAAGTGCCCCTTGTAGGCGCGGATCAGGCAGACCAGCAGGAAGATGGTGCCGACCAGCACATGGAAGCCGTGGAAGCCGGTCGCCATGAAGAATGTGGCGCCATAGATGTGGCCCTTGAAGCTGAATGCCGCATGGCTGTACTCATAGACCTGCACGCAGGTGAACAGCGCGCCGAGCGCCACGGTCGCCCACAGGCCCTTCTTGAAGCCGTCGCGGTCGCCCTCGATCAGCGCATGATGCGCCCAGGTGACCGTGGTGCCGGAGGTGAGCAGGATCAGCGTGTTGAACAGCGGCAGTTCCCACGGGTTGAACAGCGCGATGCCCTTGGGTGGCCAATGCCCGCCGGTCAGTTCCGTGCGCTGATACTGGATTGCCTCGCCGGCATAGAAGGCGACGTCGAAATAGGCCCAGAACCAGGCGACGAAGAACATCACTTCGGACGCGATGAACATGATCATCCCGTAGCGGTGGTGGATCTGCACCACGCGGGTATGATCGCCGGTGTTGGCCTCGTTCACCACATCCGCCCACCACGAGTACATGGTGAACAGCACGCCGATGAAGCCGACGCCGAACAGCAGCGGGCCGATCTTGAGCCCGGCGATGGGCATGGCCTTCATCCAGGCCACGGCCCCGACGGCCATCAGGAACGCCGAAATGGACCCCACCAGCGGCCACGGGCTTGGATTGACGAGATGATAATCGTGCGTTTTCGCGTGGGCGTCAGCCATCGCACTCCCCTTCAGCATGAAACATGTGACCGCAGCAGTGTTTCATCGCGCAATGGCCTCGCGCGACGTTTCATTGGCGGCAAGCGATTTCCCCGGCTTCTTGGCCGGATGGAACGTGTAGGACAGCGTCAATGTGTTGACATGCGCCATCGTCGGGTCGGTCTCGAGCGCGGGATCGAGGAAGAACACCACGGTCTGTTCGCGCGCCTCGCCCGGCTTCAGCGTCTGGTCGGTGTAGCAGAAGCATTCGAGCTTGTTGAAAAAGCCGCCGGTGATCTCGGGCAGCACATTGAAGCTGGCGATGCCGGTCGATTCGGTCTCACCGGTGTTGCGGATCGTGTAGTGCACGGTCGCCACTTCGCCAGGCTTGACGGTGATGCTGGTGCTCTCGCTCTCGAACGACCAAGAAAGGCCGTTGGCAACCCCGGCATCGAACCGCACGGTGTAAGGACGCGTGCCCTGGGTCTTGACGACTTCCTTGGCCACCATCGGCCTGCCGCCATACCCGGTGGTGCGGCAGAACAGGTCGTAGAGCGGCACCGCCGCGAAAGAGGCGCCGAGCATGAACAGGCATCCGCCGGCCACGACGAGACCGGTGCGCCGGTTCCGCGCCTCGATTCCGTCCCTGTCCTGTCCCGCCTGGCTCATGGTCTCCTCACAGCGACCGCTTGACGATCGCCGCGCCCATCTTGAACACGGTGATCAGATAGAACAACAGCGCCAACCCGCCGATCACCAGCGCCAGCGCGATCGACCGGCGCCGCCGCGCCTGTCGCTGCGCCTCGGTCAGTTCCAGCACCGGCCCATCGCCCCCCTGCGCCATCACAGGCTCCAGCCGAGAAAGCGGTAGAGCAGCTTTTCAGCCAGCAGCGCCGCAAACAGGCCGAACAGGTAGACAATCGAAAAGCCGAACATCTGCCAGCAGGCGCGGGTCGCCAGCTTGCCCTCGCGGCGGACGTAGATCCGCACCGCGAGCACCAGCATGCCGATACCGCCGAGCACCGCCACCGCGCCGTAAAGCGTGCTGCCGAGCCCGGTCGCCAGCGGCGCAAGCCCGGTCGGCACCAGCAGCAGCGTGTAGAGGAGGATCTGCAACCGGGTCGCGTCAGGTCCGGCCACCACCGGCAGCATCGGCACCCCGGCGCGCGCGTAATCTTCGCTTTTCACCAGCGCCAGCGCCCAGAAATGTGGGGGCGTCCAGATGAAGATGATGAGAAACAGCAGGAAACTGTCGATCGACGCCCCGCCCGTCACCGCGGCCCAGCCGATCATCGGCGGAAAGGCGCCCGAAGCGCCGCCGATAACGATGTTCTGCGCGGTCCAGCGCTTCAGCCACATCGTGTAGACGACCGCATAGAAGAAAATCGTGAAGGCGAGAAATGCCGCAGCGAACCAGTTGGTGGCCAACCCCAGCGTGACGACCGAGAAGGCCGACAGCGTCAGTCCGAAGCCGAGCGCCTCGGCCCCGGTGACCTTGCCGGCGGGGATCGGCCGCCGGGCCGTGCGGCCCATGATGCGGTCGATGTCGGCGTCATACCACATGTTGAGCGCGCCGGCCGCGCCCGCCCCGACCGCGATGGCCAGGATCGCCACCATGCCCATGAACGGATGGATGCTGCCCGGCGCCGCCATCAGCCCGACCAGCGCCGTGAACACCACGAGCGACATGACGCGCGGCTTCAACAGCGCGAAGAAATCCGAAGGATCGGCTTCGGAGATCAACGCCGGTTCGGCAGGGCGGTAGGATATGTCGCTCATGGCTGGATATGTTGCTGAGAGAAACGGGGACGGCCGGTATCGCGAAACACCGGCCGCGCGCCCTTAGTGGTGATCGCTGCCGGTGATACGCGGCAGGGTCTCGAACTGATGGAACGGCGGGGGAGAGGACAGCGTCCACTCCAGCGTGTTGGCGCCCGCGCCCCATGGATTGTCACCGGCCTTCTCCTTGCGGACGAAGGCGTAGGCGACACCGAAGAAGAACACCAGCATGCCCGTCGCAAAGATATAGGACCCGAGCGAGGAGATGTAGTTCCAGCCCGCGAAGGCATCCGGATAGTCGACATAACGGCGCGGCATGCCGGCCAGCCCGAGGAAGTGCTGCGGGAAGAACAGCAGGTTCGCTCCGACGAAGGCGATGGCAAAGTGCAGTTTGCCGATCCACTCGGGGATGATGTAGCCCGAGATCTTCGGGAACCAGTAGTACCAGCCCGCGAAGATCGCGAACACCGCGCCCAGCGACAGCACGTAGTGGAAATGCGCCACCACGTAGTAGGTGTCGTGCAGCACGCGGTCGGCGCCGGCATTGGCCAGCACCACGCCGGTCACGCCGCCGACGGTGAACAGGAACACGAAGCCGATCGCCCAGATCATCGGCGTGGTGAAGCGCAGAGAACCGCCCCACATCGTCGCGATCCAGGAGAAGATCTTCACGCCCGTCGGCACCGCGATCACCATCGTCGCCGCCACGAAATACTGCTGGGCGGCCAGGCTGATGCCGGTGGTGTACATGTGGTGCGCCCACACGATGAAGCCGACGAAGCCGATCGCCACCATGGCATAGGCCATGCCGAGATAGCCGAACACCGGCTTGCGCGAGAAGGTGGAGATGATCTGGCTGATCAGACCGAAGCCCGGCAGGATGATCACGTAAACTTCCGGGTGGCCGAAGAACCAGAACAGATGCTGGAACAGGATCGGGTCGCCGCCGCCCTCAGGCGCGAAGAACGTCGTGCCGAAGTTGCGGTCCGTCAGCAGCATGGTGATGGCGCCCGCCAGAACCGGCAGCGACAGCACCAGCAGGAAGGCGGTGACCAGGATCGACCACACGAACAGCGGCATCCGGTGCAGCGTCATGCCGGGTGCCCGCATGTTGAAGATGGTGACGATGAAGTTGATCGCACCGAGAATCGAGGCGGCACCGGCCAGATGCAGCGCCAGGATGGCAAAATCCATCGCCGGGCCCGGCTGGCCCGAGGTCGACAGCGGCGGATACACCGTCCAGCCGCCCCCGACGCCGTTGGAGCCGGGCGGCCCTTCCACGAACATCGAGATGACCAGCAGCAGCAGCGCGGTCGGCGTCAGCCAGAACGAAATGTTGTTCATGCGCGGGAACGCCATGTCCGGGGCGCCGATCATCAGCGGCACGAACCAATTGCCGAAGCCGCCGATCAGCGCCGGCATCGCCATGAAGAACACCATGATGAGGCCATGGCCGGTCACGAACACGTTGAACGTATGCGGATTGGTGAAGTACTGCAGACCCGGCTCCTGCAGCTCCATGCGCATGGCGATGGAGAGAATTCCGCCGACAATGCCGCCAAGAATGGCGGCAATGAAATACAAGGTGCCGATGTCCTTGTGATTGGTCGAGAACAGGAAGCGCCGCCAGCCGGTCGGATGACCGTGGTGGGCGTCGCCGTGAGCAGCTGCATGAGCCATTGTCGTTACCCCGTCAGAAAATCTTGAATTCAGCGAACCGCAGCGTCGGCGACCCGCGTCGCCCCTTCGGCCTGGGCCTTCTTCTGGCCCTTGACCCAGGCGTCATACTTGTCCTGGCTGACCACGCGCACGACGATCGGCATGAAGGCATGGTCCTTGCCGCACAACTCCTGGCACTGGCCGTAATAGACGCCTTCCTTGGTCGCCTTGAACCACGTCTCGTTGAGACGGCCCGGCACCGCGTCCACCTTGACGCCGAAAGACTGGATGGCGAAGGCATGGAGGACGTCGGCGGCGGTCACCTGCACGCGCACCACCTTGTTCACTGGCACGTAGACCTCGTTGTCGACCGACAGCAGCCGCGGCAGGTCGTCCTTGTTGGCGCCGTTCTTGACCGCCTTGGCGATGTCCTCATCGTTCATCATGATCGCATCGAACGACATGCCGCCGGCGTCCTTGGCGTATTCCACCGTCCAGTACCACTGCTTGCCGGTGACCTTGATGGTCAGGTCCGACGGCGGAATGATGATCTGCTCCTTGAGCAGGCGGAAGGACGGAATGGCGATGACCACCAGGATCAGCACCGGCACCACGGTCCACGCCACCTCAAGCAGCGTGTGATGGGTGGTCTTGGACGGTGTCGGGTTTTTCTTCTCGCTGAAGCGCGCCACGATGATGACGAGCAGGAGCAGCACGAACAGCGAAATGACCGTGATGATCGGCATCAGCAGCGAGTTGTGGAACCAGCCGATGTTCTCGGCCACCGGCGTAGCCGGATTCTGCAGGCCCATCTGCCACGGCCTCGGCCGGCCGACTTCATCCGCCGCGACGCCCCCGAGAGTGGCGGCCAGCGCTGCAGCGCTCCCGGCCAGTCGAAAAATAGCCTGATTCATCATCTGTCCTGTGCCGAACATGCGCCTAACCGCTCCCAAGCGACCCTGTCATGAACCTGCCGGTCCGCATCCGCCATTCGGCGCCGCCGGGACCGGCAATGTCTGAGATTCCGAAAAGAATGCAATCCCCTTCAGCGTTACTCTCAAACACATCGGCGCCCTTGATGCAACTACGTGCCATATCGACCATGGGCCCATATGAGATGAAATGTCGCAGGTGGGCGGGAGGCTTCCTTGACAGCGCCGTCACCTCTGTTACCCCGGTCGGATCGACGCTTGCGAAGGATGGACGCGTGACTGGGCGCTGGGCAAGGATGGTTGGGCGGTTCTGGCCTGTGCTGCCGGTATTGGCGGTGTTTCTGTCGGTTTTTCTGGCTCAGGATGCCGCCGCGCAGGGCGTTTTGAAGGAAAAGCACGGCGATTGGCAGCTTCGTTGCGACAAGGTGCCGGACAAGGCCACTGGCAAGGAAGTCGAGCAATGCATCCTGATGCAGTCGCTTGTCGACGATCAGGCGATGATCGACGGCCAGAAAGCGGAGATCAATCTGGTCGTGGTCGTGCTGAAGGCCACGGACCCCAAGGCGGGCAACGTGCGCAAGCCGATTCTCCGGGTCATCGCTCCACTGGGCATCCTGCTGCCGCGCGGTCTCGGCCTCAAGGTTGATTCGACCGTCATTGGCGCCACCGGCTTCGTGCGCTGCCTGGCCAATGGCTGCGTGGCCGAGGTTGAACTCGACGATGGTTTGGTCGACAAGCTGAAGAAGGGCAAGGAAGCCATTTTTGTGATCTTCCTGCCGCCGGACGAGGGTCGCGGGTTGCCGCTCAATCTCGACGGGTTCGAGAAGGGTTTCCAGCTTCTGCAGTAGGGTTGGTTGAGTTTGGGGGAGTTGCAGATGGTTCGCATGGGTTTGCCGCGCGCGGTACTGGTTGTAGGTGTTCTGGGGCCGGTGCTGGCCGGCTGCGGCGGGATCGGCACTTTCGGCGAAAGTTCTGGCGGCAGCGAACTGGGGCGTCTGGCGATTTTCGGCAACCCGCAGAACCTGCCGGTCGAACGGCCGGCGGATATTGAGGACGTTCCCAACTGCCCGGCGGTCGGGGTCATCGAGGGGGCGGCGGCCTGGCGCGTCGGTCGCGGCAACAGCGCCGCCGAGGTCGCGCACCAGGCGTCCCTGACGGATGTGGCACGCGAATGCCGCTTCAGCCCCGGCCAGCTGTCGCTCAAGGTCGGCGTGGAGGGGCGCATGATCATCGGCGCGCTCGGCAAGCCGGGAACCTACACGGTGCCGGTCAAGGTTCAGGTCAAGCGTACCGATCAGGTGGTTGCCACGCGCGCAGCCAAGGTGAGTGTCACTGTGCCGGCGGGCCAGGGCAGTGTCACCTTTGCGCATGTCGAGGACAATATCGTGCTTCCCCTCACCAAGGGGAGCGATCCGGCCGATGAGTACGACGTCTATGTCGGCTTTGAAGCGGGCTCTGCGCCGGTGGCGACGCGCCGCCGCAACCGTTGATAACCGCACGGGGAGCGTTGACAGTTGTGGCCCTGCGCCGCTAAGTCACGATACGGCAACTGAAATCCTGCGGGAGAGACCGGTTTATCCGGCGCCGAAGGCGCAACCGCCCCGGAAACGCTCAGGCAAAAGGACCGCTGGAGGCTGCCGCTCTGGAAAGAAGCTCGGGGGTTTACCGGGCTCACCGACGGAGAAAGTGCGCCCCAGCGCATGAATCTCTCAGGTCACGGGACAGAGGGGGCGCGCCGGATCCTGTCGATCCGGATCGAGCGTCTTCCCTTGCGAGGAGTTACCCGTGGCCGATTCCGGTTCAGACCAGCCTGTCCAGCGCACGCCGCTTTATGACTGCCATGTTGCCGCCGGTGCGCGCATGGTGCCGTTCGCGGGCTATGAGATGCCCGTGCAATATCCGGCCGGCATCCTCACCGAACACAAGTGGACGCGCGAGAACGCCGGGCTGTTCGACGTCTCGCACATGGGCCAGGCATTCCTGATCGGTCGCGATCATGCCACGGTTGCCGCGGCCATCGAGGCGCTGTGTCCGGCGGACATCCTGGGCCTCAAGCCTGGCATGCAGCGATATTCGCAGCTTCTGGCCGAGGATGGCGGCATTCTCGACGATCTGATGGTCAGCCGGCCGGCCGAGGCGGAGGAGGACGGCGCATTGCTGCTGGTCGTCAACGCCGCCTGCAAGGAGGCCGATTTCGCCCATATCGCCGCGCGGCTGCCGGCGGATGTGCGGCTGATGCGTGCCGATCACCGTGCGCTGATCGCCCTGCAGGGACCGAAGGCGGCCGCCGCGCTGGCCCGCCACGCGCCGGAATGCGCCGACATGCCGTTCATGTCGGCCCGGTCGATGAAATTCGGCAGCATGCCCTGCCACATCTCGCGATCCGGCTACACCGGTGAGGACGGCTTCGAGATTTCGATGCATGCCAGACACGCCGCTACCATCTGGGATACGCTGGCGGCCGACGCGGACGTCAAGCCGATCGGTCTCGGCGCCCGCGATTCGCTGCGCCTGGAAGCGGGGCTCTGCCTCTACGGGCACGACATCGACACCACGACCTCGCCGGTCGAGGCGGCGCTGGTCTGGTCGATCCAGAAACGGCGCCGGACCGAGGGCGGCTTTCCCGGTTCGGCCCGCATCCAGAAAGAACTCAAGGAGGGTCCCGCCCGCCTGCGCGTCGGCATCCTGCCGGAAGGCCGCCAGCCGGCCCGCGAGGGTAGCGAGATCCGCATCGGCGAGCGCCGCATCGGCGTGGTCACGTCCGGCGGCTTTGGTCCGACGCTCAACGGTCCGCTCGCCATGGGTTATGTGGAGGCCGCCCATGCGGCGCCCGGCACAGAAGTGACGCTGATCGTGCGCGACAAGCCGCTGCCGGCGAAGATCGCCGCCATGCCGTTCGTCCCCAACCGCTACCATCGTTCCAAATAACGTTTCTCACCCGGAGACCCGCCATGACCATCCGCTATTCCAAGGACCATGAATACATTCGCGTCGAGGGTGACATCGGCACCGTCGGCATCACCGATTATGCCCAGGGCCAGCTTGGCGATGTGGTGTTCGTCGATCTGCCGGCCGTCGGCAAACAGGTGGCTGCTGGCGCCGAAACCGCGGTGGTCGAGAGCGTCAAGGCCGCCAGCGAGATCTATGCGCCGGTGTCCGGCACCGTGGTCGAGGTCAATGCCGCGCTTGCCGATAATCCCGGCACCGTCAACGAGGCACCGCTCGCCGGCGGCTGGTTCCTCAAGATCAGGATCGCCGACAAGGCCGAACTCGACAAGCTGATGAGCGAAGCCGACTACAACGCCTACGTCGCCTCGATCGGTTGAGACCCTCATGCGCTATCTGCCCCATTCGGAAACCGATCGCGCCGCCATGCTGGCGCGTATCGGCGTTGCCTCGGTCGATGAGCTTTTCGCCGATATTCCGGCCGCCAGACGGCTGAAGAAGCCGGTCGATCTGCCGCTTGCCCAGTCGGAAATCGAGGTCGAGCGCTCGCTCGCCGCGCTGGCCGGCCGGAACGTGCCGGCCGGGTCCGTGCCCTTTTTCGTCGGCGCCGGCGCCTATCGCCACCATGTGCCGGCGACGGTGGATCACCTGATCCAGCGCTCGGAATTCCTGACCAGCTACACGCCCTACCAGCCGGAAATCGCGCAGGGCACGTTGCAGTACCTGTTCGAGTTCCAGACCCAGGTTGCGGCGCTTACCGGCATGGATGTGGCCAATGCCTCCATGTATGACGGCTCCACCGGCACCGGCGAGGCGGTGCTGATGGCCCATCGTGTCACCAGGCGCCGCAAGGCGGTGCTGTCCGGTGGCCTGCACCCCCACTATGCCGAGGTGGTGCGCACGCTGAGCGACATGGCCGGCGACACGGTGGTTGCCATGCCGCCGGATCCGGAGGGCAGGGAGGACCTGGCGGCGGCGCTCGATGACGGGGTTTCCTGCGTCGTCGTGCAGAACCCGGATGTGTTCGGTAACCTGCGGGATCTGACCCCGCTTGCCGCCGCCTGCAAGGCCAGGGGTGCGCTGCTGATCGCGGTGTTCACCGAGGCCGTATCGCTGGGGCTGGTCGAATCGCCCGGTGCCATGGGCGCCGACATCGTGGTCGGCGAAGGCCAGTCGATCGGCAACGGCCTGAATTTCGGCGGGCCCTATGTCGGCCTGTTCGCCACCCGCCAGCAGTATGTGCGCCAGATGCCCGGACGCCTCTGCGGCGAGACAGTGGATGCCGGCGGCAATCGCGGCTTCGTGCTCACCCTGTCGACGCGCGAGCAGCATATCCGCCGTGAGAAGGCGACCTCGAACATCTGCACCAACTCGGGGCTGTGCGCGCTCGCCTTCACCATTCATATGACGCTGCTCGGCGAAGCGGGCCTGCGCCGGCTTGCCGAACTCAACCACGCCAATGCGGTGGATCTGGCCGAGCGGCTGGAGAAGCTGCCGGGCGTGCGCCTTGTCACGCGTGCCTTCTTCAACGAATTCACGCTGCGGCTGCCGGTCAAAGCAGCGCCGGTGGTGGAAAAGCTGGCCCGTCGCCGCATTCTGGCCGGCGTGCCGGTCTCCCGCCTGCTGCCCGGTGCCGGCCTCGACGATTGCCTCATCCTCGCGTCCACCGAAATCAATACCGACAGCGACCGCGCGGCCCTTGTCGCCGCGCTTGCGGAGGTTCTGTGATGCTCAACAACCAGGGGCGCCCGACCGCGCCCGGCCCTGCCGATGCTTCAGCCCATCCCACCTTCACCGGCAACCGCGCGCTGCTGCAGCAGGAGCCGCTGCTGTTCGAGATCGGCCGGGCGGAGACGACCGGCGTCGATCTGCCGGTTCCGCCGAAGGTGAAATCCCGGCTTGGCAAGTTGAAACGCAGCGGCGTCATCGGCCTTGTCGGCCTGTCCGAGCCGGAAACGATGCGCCATTATGTGCGCCTGAGCCAGAAGAACTATGGCATTGACACCGGCATGTTCCCGCTCGGCTCCTGCACCATGAAGCACAACCCGCGCCTCAACGAGAAGATGGCGCGGCTGCCCGGCTTTGCCGATGTGCATCCGCTGCAGCCCCAGTCCACCGTGCAGGGCGCCATCGCGCTGATGGAACAGCTCAGCCACTGGCTGATGACGCTGACCGGCATGCCGGCGGTGGCCCTGTCGCCCAAGGCCGGCGCGCACGGCGAACTGGCCGGCATGATGGCGATCAAGGCCGCCATCGCGGCCAGGGGCGAGGCCAGGACCCGCACCGTGGTGCTGGTGCCTGACTCCGCCCACGGCACCAATCCTGCAACTGCGGCGCTGATCGGATTTTCGGTGCGCGCCGTGCCCGCCGATGCCGACGGCACCGTGCGTGTCGCCGAGGTGAAGAAGCTGCTCGGCCCGGATGTGGCGGCAATCATGCTGACCAATCCCAACACCTGCGGCCTGTTCGAGCCGCAGATCGTCGAGATCGCCGCCGCCATGCACCAGGCGGGCGCCTACTTCTACTGCGACGGCGCCAATTTCAACGCCATCGTCGGCAAGACACGGCCGGGGGATCTGGGCATCGATGCGATGCATATCAACCTGCACAAGACCTTTTCCACCCCGCATGGCGGCGGCGGTCCGGGCTCCGGGCCGGTGGTGCTGTCCGACCGGCTGGCGGCGTTCGCGCCGGTGCCGTTCATCCGGCGCAAGGGGGACAGGCTGGAACTCGTCGAGCAGCGCAAGGGCTCGAAGGCTTTCGGCCGTATGACCGCCTTCCACGGCCAGATGGGCATGTATGTGCGAGCGATGGCCTATATGCTGTCGCATGGCGCCGACGGCATGAAACAGGCGAGCGAGGATGCGGTGCTCAACGCCAACTACATCAAGGCCGGTCTCGCCGACCTGATGAGCCAGCCCTTCGGCGATCGGCCCTGCATGCACGAGGCTCTGTTCGACGATGTCTGGCTGAAGGACACCGGGGTCACCACGCTTGATGTCGCCAAGGCGATGATCGACGAGGGCTACCATCCGATGACGATGTATTTCCCGCTCGTCGTCCACGGCGCCATGCTGATCGAGCCCACCGAGAGCGAAAGCAAGGCCGCGCTCGACCTGTTCATCATGGCGATGCGCGATCTGGCGATGGCGGCCAAACGCGGCGATACGGCGCGCTTCACCGGCGCGCCCTATCACGCGCCCGCCCGCCGCCTCGACGAGACGCGCGCGGCGCGTTCGCCAGTGCTCAAATGGACCCCGCCCAAGGCGGCGGCCGCCGAATAGGCGGCGATCCCTACCGGGAGGGCTTGGCCCGCCGTCAGGTCCGGTTTGGCCGGCCGCCGAGGATGGCCGGCTGCACCCACCAGCGGCTGCGCTTGCGCCGCAGGTTGCGCACGGCGTCGAAAGTCTGGCTGAGCGTGCCGAACAGCGCAAAGCAGGTGGCGCCCGAGCCCGACATGCGGGCGATCTGGCAGCCCTCCTGCGCGCGCATCGCCTCGATCACCTCGGCAATGACCGGCTCGACCTCGACAGCCGCCGGCTGAAGATCGTTGCGTGCCCCGGCCAGCACGGCGATCAGCGTATGGAGGTCGATCGCCGCATCGAGATCGACATGGGCGCCGGTCTCCAGCATCTGGCCCTTGGCCAGCCCCAGCCGGCGAAAAACCGCCTCGGTAGACAGTGGGCGGCCGGGATTGACCAGCACCGCCAGCAGCGGCGGCAAGGTCAGCGGCCGGCCCAGCTTCTCGCCGGCGCCGCGCATCAGCCGCGCCTGCGCCTCAAGACACACCGGCACATCGGCACCCACCGCCCGCGCTGCCTCAACCACCGCCAGATCGTGCAGCGGCAGGCCGTTGAGGCGGGCCAGCAGGCGCAGCGCGGCGGCCGCATCGGAGGAGCCGCCGCCGATGCCGGCAGCCACCGGCAGTTGCTTGGTCAGCTTGAAGGCGCCGAGCCGGATGCCCGGCGCGCGCCGCACCAGCGCTTCCACAGCTTTGAGCACCAGATTGTCCTCAAGCGGCCCGGCGCCGCGCGCGGTCGGCCCCGTCACGTCCAGCGCCAGCGGCGCATCGGGCTGCAGGCACAGGGTGTCGGCAAGATCGGCGAACGCCACCAGGCTCTCAAGCTCGTGGTAGCCATCGGCGCGGCGTCCGCGAATATGCAGCGTCAGATTGATCTTGGCAGGCGCAAGCTCCTGCCATGGGCCGGCCGGCTGCATCAGCCGCCATCCGGTCTCGGCGCCACATCGACCGGCGGCTTGTCGCGCCCGGGCGCATTGAAATCAGGCAGGCCGGGGGTCAGTTCGGCGGGCAACTCGGAAGGTTTGTCCTCAAGGCCGAACTGCAGCTTGGTGAGGATCTTGGGCAGTTCCTCCGGCTCCGGCTTGAGATCGCGCGCATGGTTCCACTTGAAATACGCTTCGCGCGTGCGTCCGACTTTCCAGTAGGCGTCGCCGAGATGGTCGTTGATGGTGGGATCGCCCGGCTTCAGTTCGATCGCCCGTTCGAGTTCGCGCACGGCATCGTCGTATTTGCCGAGCCGATAATAGGCCCAGCCCAGCGAGTCGACGATGGCGCCATCCTCCGGCGCCAGCGAGACCGCCTCCTTCAGCATGTCGAAGGATTTTTCGATGTTCATGCCCTGATCGACCCAGGAATAGGCCAGATAGTTGAGCACCTGAGCGCGCTCGTAGCGCTCGCGCGTCGACCGGAGGTCGGTGGGCAGCAGGTCCAGCGCCTTGATGAAATCAGGTTCGGCTTTTGGCCATTCCTTGTTGCGCTCCAGCGCAACACCGCGCCCGAAATGCAGTGCCCAGTGCTTGCGCTCGGGCTTCTGGATGGCGGCGATGGCCTTGTCGTAAACGGCGATGGCCTCGGCGAGCTTCTTTTTGGTGCGGTAGAGGCCGCCGAGCATATCGACGGCCTCGATCTCCTCGGGTGATTCGGCCACCAGCGTGGTTAGGGTGGTGATCGCCTCGTCGGTCTTTTCCAACCGCTCGTAGGCAATGACCCTGCCAAGCAGTGAGCGGATCCGATAGGGCGACTGGGCGCCGATGCGCGCGAACACCTCGCCCGAGCGATCCCATTGCCGCAATTGCTCGAACAGCTCGCCGATGGAGACGGTGAACAGGTCGTCATCCGGTTTGAGATAGTTGGCCAGCTGCATGAAGATCAGCGAGGTTTCCGCCTCGCGGCTCGACCCCGAGGTGGCGCCGAGCCCGTAGAGCACCTCGGCCGCCCCTTCCGCCACCGTGGCGGCAAGCGGAGGCAGCGCCCGGCCGGCGCGCAATTCTTCCAGCTGCTTGGCAACGAAGGGTTGGCCGGCAGGGCGGCTGTCCCATTCGCCATAGACCTTCATGGCATCGTCGCGATTGCCGAGCCGCGACTGCAGCCGGGCATAGGCATCGGAAACGCGCAGCGTGCCGGGCTCCGACCGATAGGCGGCCGTCAGCCGCTTGTTCGCCTCCGCGCGGTTGCCCGCCACTTCAGCCATCAGGCCGCCGAAGAAATTGCGATAGGCCACCAATTCCGGCGCGTTGAACTGGTCGACGATCTCCAGCGCCCGCTTCAAATCGCCTGAGCCGACATGGGTCCAGGCGGTCAACAGCGCCACGGTGAGATCGGCCCGGCGGCCGCGCACTCCGCCCGCCTTGGCCAGATGCGCCCGGCCTTCGGCGAACTGCCGGTTCTTGATGTCGCGGACCCCGAGCGTCGCCTGGGCCAGCGGGTTGGCATTGCCACGCTGGATGGCCCGTTCGGCATGGCGAAGGGCGCCAGCGACGTTGCCATCGGCGAGTTCGGCGATGAAAGCCCGGTCGAGAACCGCCGGATTGGCGGGATCGGCCTGCAGCAGTTCCCGGTAGAACCTGGCTGCGGCGCGCATGTCGCGATTGTTCTGGGCGCTCATCGCCGCCAGATAGCTGCCTGATGTGGACAGCAGTGCTTCGGTTCGCTGGGTGCTGCGCGGAGCCTCGCGCCCCGCCACGGGAGATGCAACCACCCAACCCGCCAGGATCAGACCGACAAGCCCGAGCGAGCGGTGAGAAGGCATTCGGCAAGACGGCAAACGACACACTCCTCATGGCGGCGGCCCGCAGAATCACCGCCGCGCCGGATATCCAGCTTCAACAATGGCTTTTTTGCCGTCGCCGGGCAAGGCCGCCCCTTGCGTGACGGGGTGAGGGCTATCGCCAACAAAAAAACGACCCCGGGGGGCCGCTCTTCGTTGCTGCCAGAGCATGTTTTGCAAAAGTGGCAACGGTATTGCGCAAAAACATGCGACAGGAAAATGGGACGGTGTGCCGCTTTCAGTCCATAAAAACGGCACGCGCTCCAGAACGCGAAGGTTCAGTTCAGCTTGGCCTTGATCTCACCAAGCGCGGCCTTGAAAGCTGCGTCCGATGTGCCCTGCGCCGAGAGCACCTGGCCTGCGGCCTGCGCGGCCAGATCGGCGGCGGCGGCGCGCACCTCGGCAGCGGCCTGAGCCTCTGCCTGGGCAATCTTCAGTTCGGCCTGCTTGGTGCGCCGGGACACGAAGTCATCCAGCTTCTGGCCGGCTTCCTTCTTGAGACGCTCAGCTTCGATCTTGGCTGCCTCGACGATGGCGGCGGCATCCTTCTCGGCTTCCACCTTCTTCTTCTCGTAGGAGGCGAGCAGGGCCTGCGCTTCCTCACGCAGGCGCTTGGCTTCGTTGAGTTCGGCGGCGATCTTCTCGCCGCGCGAATCGATCCCGGACATCAGGATCTTGAAGCCGCCCGCCCAGGCGACAATGCCCAGGAAGATCAGGAAGCCGACGGCAACCCAGAGGGTATCGGTCATCGGGGGATCCTCACTTCTTGGCCAGCGCGGCAATGGCGCCGGCAACCTCGGCGGCCTTGGGGGCCGCACCGGTCAGCTTCTCGATGATGGCGGCGGCGGCTTCCTTGGCGATTCCATCGACATTCGCCATGGCCTTGGCCTTGGTGGCGAGGATCGACTTTTCCGCCGTGGCAAGCTTGCCGGCAAGCTCGGCCTCCACCTGATGGCGACGGACATCCGCCTCCTTGGCGGCGGCCTCGCGTGCAGCCTGGGCAATACCCTGGGCATTGGCCTTGGCCTGGGCAATGCCGGCCTCGAACGCCTTGGCGGCATCCTCGGCGGCCTTCTGGGCCTTGGCGGCATCGTTCAGGTCATTCTCGATCCGCGCGCGGCGATCCTTGATGATGCCCTGCAGCCGCGGCACCGCGACCTTGGAGATCATCAGGTAGAGAAGGCCGAACGAAACGGCCAGCCAGAACAACTGCCCCGAGAAGGTGGACGCGTCGAAGGGCGGGAAGCTCCCGCCCGGCGCCGGTGCACCGGCCGCGTAAGCAGTGCCGATGAAAGAGAACGACATGGGACTCTCGCGTGTGGGGGTAATCCCGAAAGCGGGATTACTTCACGAACAGCAGGATCAGCGCGACGACGAAGGCGAAAATGCCAAGACCTTCGGCAAGCGCCGCGCCGATGAACGCGCGGGTGAACTGACCATCGGCCGCCGACGGGTTGCGCAGCGCGCCCGACAGGAAGTTGCCGAAAATGGTGCCCACGCCGATCGCGGCAGCGCCCATGCCGATGGCGGCGAGACCAGCGCCGATGAGCTTGGCGGCATTCGGATCCATGATTGAACTCCTTGGATTTGGATAGGTAGTCGGTGGTTGGATGAAGGGTTAGTGACCCGGGTGAAGCGCGTCGTTGAGATAGATGCAGGTGAGGACGGAGAACACGAAGGCCTGCAGCCCCGCAACGAGAAATTCCAGCGCCGTCAGCGCCACGATCATCGCCAGCGGCAGCGGCGCCAGCGCAAACCAGCCACCCGCCGCGCCCAGCATCAGCAGGAAGCCCGCGAACACCTTGAGCGCGATGTGGCCCGCCAGCATGTTGGCAAACAGTCGCATCGACAGCGAGATCGGCCGCGAGATGAACGAGATGATCTCGATCGGCGTGATCAGCAGCAGCAGCGGCTTGGGCACGCCCGAGGGCACGAACAGGCCGAAGAAATGCATGCCGTGCTTGGCAATGCCGTAGATCAGCACGGTCAGGATCACCACGGCGGCGAGCGCGAAGGTGACGATGATGTGGCTGGTCACCGTGAACGTGCCGGGAATGAGGCCGATCAGGTTGGAGAACAGCACGAACAGGAACAGCGAGAACACCAGCGGGAGGAACTTGCGCCCATGCGAGCCCATGGTGGACTGGCAGGTGTCCTCGATAAATTCATAGAGCATCTCGGCCATCGCCTGCAGTCGCCCGGGAATGAGCGAGCGGCCCGAGGTGCCGACAATCATGATCAGCGTGACCACGGCCAGCACGATCATCATGAAAAGCGAGGCATTGGTGAACGAGATGTCGACCCCGAACAGGCTCAATTTCGCGATCGGATGGACCTCGAATTGGTGGATCGGATCGATAACCGGCGCGTTCCCTGCAGCCACGTGAATGCCCTCGTATTACCCGCCAGAAGCGGCGTCTCATGCCTCCGGCGGCTTGCCGCCCCCGGTGGGGCGCGCCGCCAGCTTGTAAACATTCCAGAACCCGGCAATCGTGCCGAGGATCAGGAACCCGAGCAGTCCCCAGGGACTGCTGTCGGCCCATTTATCCAACTGCCAGCCCAGGAAGGCGCCGACCAGAATGCCTGCCGCAAGCTCCGAAGCCACCCGGAAACCGGTGCCCATCGCCTTGCCGAGGCTCCCGTCGTTGGCCTTCTGGGCCGTCCGCCGGGTCTGTTCGGTTTCCTGACGCTTGCCGTCAAGAGCTTTCGTGAGCTGGTCGAGCCGCTGTTTCAGCGCCTCATCCTCGCCCGAATGGTTCTTTTCAGCCATTCGCCAAGCCCCTACCCACGATCGCCGTCGATGCCCTATAGGATCATCAAGCGGCCATCAAGGCGGTTCTGGCAAAATGCCCGATCCGACCCCCGAAATCGCGCGCACCATATTTTCGCCCCTACCCGGTGTCAAGCGCGGTGCATAATGTTTAACTCATTGAAAAGAAATAATAAAACAGCGCATTAGACCAATGTTGCCGCTGTGCGGCATGGAAAAGGCGAAAAAAGCGCAGCCTTGGGCCTATCCGGCTTCAACCAGCCGTTCGGCGGCGCCGAGGTCCACCGACACCAGTTGCGAGACGCCGCGCTCGGCCATCGTGACGCCGAACAGCCGGTCCATCCGCGCCATGGTGATAGGATTGTGGGTGATAACCACGAAACGCGTCGCGGTTTTCTGCACCATATCGGTCAAAAGGTCGCACAGTCGCTCGACATTGGCATCGTCGAGCGGGGCGTCCACCTCGTCGAGCACGCAGACCGGCGAGGGATTGGTCAGGAATACCGCGAAAATCAGCGCGGTTGCCGTCAGCGCCTGTTCGCCGCCGGAGAGCAGCGTCAGCACCTGCGGCTTCTTGCCGGGCGGATGGGCGAGGATTTCCAGCCCCGCCTCCAGGGGATCGTCCGATTCGATCAGCTGCAGTTCCGCGGTGCCGCCGCCGAACAGCCGCGCGAACAATTCGCGGAAATGCCCGTTCACCACCTCGAAGGCGGCAATCAGCCGGTTGCGCCCTTCGGCATTGAGGCTCTCGATGCCCTTGCGCAGGCGGCGGATCGCCTCGGTCAGTTCGCCGACTTCGCGCGTCAGGTCGCTGCGCGTCGCCTCGACGTCCCTGAGTTCCTCATCAGCGCGCAGGTTGACCGCGCCGATCCGCTCGCGCTCGCGCCGGAGGTCGGCCAGCCGCGTCTCGTTGGCGCCCGAATCGGGCAGGGTGTCGCCGGGTCCGATGCCGAGCCGCTCAGCAAGCTCGGCCGGGGCCACCTCCAGCGAATCCTGAATGCCGGCGACGGCGCCGGCCAGCCGCTCGCGCATCGCCTCGCTGCGCGCCTCCGCCCGGGCGCGCTGCTCGCGGGCAGTGGACAGCGCCGTCAGTGCGTCGCGCGCTGCCCGGTCGAACGCGGCGAGCACAGTCTCGCCCTCGGCCCGCGCATCGGCCGCGATGCGGCGCTCGCCTTCCGCCGTTTCGATCTCCCCCTGCATCACCCGGCGGCGGGTGGCCAGATCATCGGGCACGCCGGCCAGCGCGGAACGCTCGGCGGTCACAGCCGCGACGCGTGCGGTCAGATCGCCGGTCTGCGCGGCGGCGCCATCCCGGCGCACCTGCCAGGCCCTGGTCTCCTCGGCGATGGCGGCGATGCGGCGCGCGCGCATCTCGCGCTCGCGCTGGAAACCCTGCAGGGCGGCATTGAGTTCGGCGGCGCGCGCGCGCGCCTCGGCGGTGGCGGCGCGCTGGCGGGCGACCGCCTCGGTGAGGTCGCCGAGCGTGGCGGCCGTTGCAAGCTCTGCCTCGGCGGCGGCAACCGCCCGGCCGGTCTCCTCCCGTTCGCCGGCAAGCCGCGCCAGTGCCTCGTCGAGCGCGACATCGCGATTGCGTGTTTCGGCCAGCCGCCGTTCGCCAAGTGTCAGCGTGTCGCGCGCCGCATCGAAGGCGCGGCGTGCCTGGCGGGCGGCTTCCCGCGCCGCTGTTTCCTCGGCGGTGGCGCTGCGCACCCTGGCGGCCGCCGCATCGAGGGCGGCGCGAGCCTGATCGCGCCGGCCGATCGCCAGCGCCGATTCCGCTTCCACATCAGCGAGGCGATTGCGCTCGGCCAGCCGGCGCGCGGCGGCCGACGGCGCTTCGGCCGCGGCGGTGAACCCGTCCCAGCGCCACAGGTCGCCCTCGACGCTGACGAGGCGCTGGCCGGGCTGCAGCAGCGGCGCCAGCCGTGCGCCCTCGGCCCGGCTGACGATGCCGATCTGGTTGAGCCGGCGGCCTAGCGCAGCAGGTGCCGTGACGAAGCGGGCCAGCGGCGCGATGCCTTCCGGCAGCGGCGGATCGTCGGCGCCATCGCCAAGCGGCGCCCAATGGGCCGGCGCGCTCGCTTCGGTCGAGGCATCGAGATCTTCGCCGAGCGCCGCGCCCAGCGCCACCTCGTAGCCCTTGGCAGCGCGGGTCTGGTCGAGCGCGCGCGGCCACAGATCGGCGGCGCCGCTGTCGAACAGCTTGCGGATGGTGCGCGCCTCGGTTTCCAGCCGCTGGGCGGCGCGATCGGCGTCCTGCAAACCGGGGCGCAGGCCGGCCTCGGCCTCGCGCGCTTCGGCAAGCCGGCGTTCCGCCGCCTGCGCGGCCTTGTCGGCGGCTTCCACTGCCGCGCCGGCCTCGGCCACGGCCTGGCGCTGCACCGCAGGATCAGGCAGGGCGGCGGCGCGTGCGGACAGCTCGGCCTTCTGCCGCTCGGCCTCTAGGGTCAAGGTCGCGATGCGGTTGAGCCGGGCCCTGGCATCGGTCAGCGCCTTTTCGGCAGCGCTGCGGCTGGCGGAGGCTTCCGCCAGTTGCACCTGCAGTTCCTGCAAACGCTGCTCGGCCGCGCCAACGACCGCCTCGGCTTCATCGAGGCGCGCCCGCGCCTGTTCCTCGCCTGCCGCATGATCGCCCGGCACGGCAAGGTCGGCCGCTTCGCGCCCCAGCCGCTCGATGGCGGCCAGCGCGTCGCCGGCCAGCGCCTCGGCGCGTTCCTGATCGCGTGCAAGATCGGCAAGCCTCTGGTCCAGTTCCTTGAGCCGGCCGAGCGCCCGCCGCTCCTCGCCATCCAGCGCCTCGCGTGCGATCACCAGCCGCTGCAACGCCTCGCTTGCCGCGCTTTCCTTCTGCCGCAGCGGCTCGATGGCGTGCTGGGCGATGGCCCGCTCGCGTTCGGCGGCCCCCTGCGCGGCCATGGCTTCCGCCACGGCGCGGGTATCGAGATCAAGCTGCCGGCTCGCCGTTTCCACATCGGCGAGCGCGCCGCGCCAGCTGATCAGCGCGGCGATGGCCTCCGCCTTGCGGATGTCGGCTGCGAGCGCGCGATAGCGCTCGGCCTGCCGGGCCTGCCGCTTCAGCCCGTCGATCTGCGTGTCGATGTGCTGGAGCACATCGGACACGCGGGCAAGATTGTCCTCCGCCGCCTTCAGTTTCAGCTCGGCGTCATGGCGGCGGGCATGCAGACCGGCGACCCCGGCGGCATCTTCAAGGACGCGCCGCCGCGCCTGTGGTTTGGCGGCGATGATTTCGCTGATCTGCCCCTGCCGCACCATCGAGGGCGAGCGCGCGCCCGAGGCGGCATCGGCGAACAGCAGCTGCACGTCGCGCGCGCGAACCTCGCGACCGTTGATGCGATAGACCGAGCCTTCCTCGCGCTCGATGCGGCGGGAGATGTCGAGACTGTCGGCATCGTTGAACTGCGCCGGCGCCTGTCGCGCGGCATTGTCGATCCTCAGCACCACCTCGGCGTGGTTGCGGGCCGGCCGCTGGGCGGACCCGGAAAAGATCACATCGTCCATGCCGGAGGCGCGCATCGACTTGTGCGAGGTCTCTCCCATCACCCAGCGCAGCGCTTCGACCAGGTTGGATTTGCCGCAGCCGTTGGGACCGACAACGCCGGTCAGCCCCGCCTCGATCACCAGTTCGGTGGGATCGACGAAGGTCTTGAAACCGAGGATGCGCAGGCGGTCGAATTTCACGGCGGCACAGGTTCCGGAGCGACGCCGGCAATCGGCGCCTGACTATTTCTTTTCAGCGATGATCCGCTTGAGCACCGTATCCATCTGCTCCGGCGTCAGCGCCCCGCGGAACGGCTCGCCATTCACGAAGATCGTCGGCGTGGAATTGACCTTGAAGACCTCATGCGCACGCTTGCGAACCTCAAGAACGCCTTCATACATGGACTGGTTTTGCAAGCAGGCGTCGAATTTTTCCTGTGATAAACCGTATTCCTTGGCGATCTTGATCAGCTCGGCCTCGGGATCGGTGCCGAAAGCCCAGGTCGCCTGCCGAAAGAACAGCGTTTCGGTAATGGCGAAGAAGCGGTCGCGGCCCTTGGTCTTGTCACCCTCGGCCTCCGCCACGCAGCGCGACAGCATGGTGCCGGCCAGCGCCACCCCGTCGAACGGGAAATCGCGGAAAAAGAACCGGACCTTGCCGGTGTCGATATAGACCTTCTTCAGAAAATCGAAGGTGCGGGTGTGGAAGGTCGCGCAATGCGGGCAGGTGAGCGAGGCATATTCGACGATGACAATCGGCGCCTTGTCGTCGCCCAGCACGAATTCGGGGATCGGGCCGGGCTTGAGCATCTCATCGAGCGCGATGATTTCCTTCTTCTCCGGCTCCTCGGGTTTGGCCTCGGCGGGTTTGGCCTCTTGGGGCTTGGCCTCTTGGGGTTTGGCCTCCGCCGCCGGCGGTGCGGCCGGCGCCTGCGCCTGAACGGCGCCGAGTGACAGGCCGAGCGCGAGCGCCGCAGCGCCCGTCCACCTCAACAGGACTCCCACGGCCATGCGACCCTCCGTTACTTTGCTGACTCGAGGAACGACGCGAGAAGCTTGTCGAGCTGCGCCGGCGCCATCGCCCCGCGCTCGATCCGCCCGTTGAAAAAGAAGGTCGGCGTCGAGTCGATCTTGAACACCGACGAGGCCCGTTGGCGGTCGGCCTGCAGCGCGCCGTAGGTTGCCTGGTCCTGCAGGCAGGTGTTGAAGCTGTCCTGCGTAAAGCCGGCCTGCCGCACCGTGGCCAGCAGCGCCTCTTCCGGCTTGTCGGTGAAGGCCCACACCCTTTGCTGCTTGAACAGGAGTTCCAGCATGGGGAAGAACTTGCCCTCGCCGGCGCAGCGCGTCAGCAGCGACGCCGCATAGGCGACCGGATCAAGCGGAAACTCCCGGAAGATGTATTTGACCTTGCCGGGTTCGATATATTTTTCCTTCAGATGGCCGAAGGTCTCGTTGTGGAATGTCGCACAATGTCCGCAGGTCATCGAGGCGTATTCGATGATGGTGACCGGCGCGTCCGCCTTGCCCAGCATCTGGTCGGGCAACTGGCCCGGTTTCATCAGTTCGGCCACATCGACGGTCGGCTCGGTCATGTCGCCGCCGGCCTTGGGCGCGGGCGGCTTGGGGCTGCTGGAATCGTTGCAGCCGCCGAGGGCAAACAGGGCCCCTGCAGCAGCGATGAGGCCGGCACGGCGTGAAAGATGGATCGAAACGGGCAAGCGAACCATGGAAGCATCCGAAAAGCTGCGGGCGGGGCTGGCGCTATCGCCTCGTCCAAGGGAATAGGACCGGGCGGCGGTGAACGCAACCCGCATGCGATGGGGCGGCGTCATGTCGCGCGCCGGGGGAGTTGCCGCGCCCTTGCCTTGACGGCGGCGCCGAGGTTCAGCAGTGCGGCCCGCATGTCATTGGCCTGAATTCCGGCGACAATACGGCCTGCCTCGGCCCGGTCGGCCTCGTTCGGCGGCTCCGGGCGGACCGGGGCTGCAAGGGCGCGCAGCGGCACCTGCCGGATGGCGAGCCGCGTGATGCAGCGCCAGCCGAGCCGGCGGTTGATGCGCTCGATCAGCACCGGGCCCATCTGCTGCACGTCGAGCGCAAAGGCACCGGGGCAGGCCAGCGTCAGTGTCGCGCCGAGGCCGTTGCTGGCGCCGCCCTTCGGCCAGGCGATGCCGATGGGACGGCACTGGCGGGCCAGCCTCACGCCGACAATCTCCGGCCAGTGAACGATGAGATCGGCCGAGGCAAAGCCGCGCTGCGAGAACGCCGGGCCGACCGTCTCCGTCACCAGCGCCGCCAGCGGCCGGGGGCCGCGCCGACGTGGGGCAGGAGAAGGAGGTTCGGCGTTCATGACTGGCCTTTGGGGGAATGATCGGCACCCGGCATGGTTGTTTCGCCCGGCATGGCGGCTATTGTAGAAGGGTGCCCGCATGATCGCAAATCACCAATCCTCCACGCCGGCCGCCCGTCTCCTCGCCTGGTATGACCTCGCCCGCCGCGATCTGCCGTGGCGGCAGGCGCCGGGCCAGCGGTCCGATCCCTATGCCGTCTGGCTGTCGGAGATCATGCTGCAGCAGACGACGGTGGCGACGGTGAAGCCCTATTTCGCCCGTTTTCTGGCCCGCTGGCCGGATGTCGCGGCGCTCGCCGCCGCGCCGCTGGAGGCCGTGCTCGCCGAATGGGCGGGTCTTGGCTATTACAGCCGCGCCCGCAATCTGCACGCCTGTGCTGTGCAGGTCGTGACCCTGTCCGGCGGCCGCTTTCCGGAAACGGAAGCCGAGTTGCGCCGCCTGCCGGGCATCGGTCCCTATACGGCGGCGGCGATCGCCGCCATCGCCTTCGACCGCCGCGCCGTGGTCATTGACGGCAATGTCGAGCGCGTGGTTGCCCGCCATGCCGCGATCGCCGAGCCGCTGCCCGGCGCCCGCGCCCGTATCCGGCAGGCGGCCGATGCGCTGACGCCCGACCGACGTGCCGGCGATTTCGCACAGGCCATGATGGATCTTGGCGCCACCCTCTGCACGCCGTCATCGCCGAGATGCATTATGTGTCCGCTTGTCGAGACCTGTGCCGGCCATCGCGACGGGGTTGCCGCGCGCCTGCCGGTCAAGGCGCCCAGGGCCGCCCGTCCCACCCGGCTCGGCCATGCCTTCGTTGCCGTCGACGGCGATAATCGGTTGCTTGTCCGCACCCGCCCGCCGCGAGGGCTGCTCGGCGGTATGCTCGAAGTGCCGGGAAGCGACTGGCAAGAAGGGGCGGCGCCTCTTGCTGTCCCGCCGCTGCGGGGGATGTGGCGCGAGGCGGGCGCGATCACCCACATTTTCACCCATTTCCGGCTGGAACTCACGGTGCATGTCGCAGCCCTTCCGGTGCGGACCCCGGCGCCCGCCGGCATGCGCTGGCTCGATCGTGCCGAACTCGCCGGGTCCGCGTTTCCGACCGTCATGCGCAAGGTGCTGGAGCGGGCAGGGGCGACGGCGTAGGCTATCCCCGGAAGTCCGAGGGAATTTACATCCTGAACGCGGCGGAGGCGGTCTCCAGCGACGCCAGGCTGGGTTCGGTCCTCGCCGGCGCCGGACGGTCGACAAACGCGTCGGTCAGGATCGCGCCGAGCCACATCGCGGAGAGCGCCACCAGCGCGCCGGTCGCATAGATCGCCCAGCCGGAGACGCCGTTGCCCATCGAGCAGCCGCCGGCCAGCACGCCGCCGAAGCCCATCAGCGCCGCGCCAAGGCCATAACGCAGCGCCACGCGCGGGCTGGCGAACCATTCGAGCTTCAGCGAACGGCTGAGCAACGCCGCCAGGAACGCGCCGGCCAGCACGCCCGGCACCAGCCCCATGTCAAAGTCGATCCGGCCACCCGGCAACGCGAGCGCGCCTGACACTGCATTGACGGCCGGCGCGATGAACGACAGCCCGCGCACCGGCTGCGGATCGAAACTGGCGCCATTCAGCAGCGCGGTGAAGGCATAGGTGCCGGCCACCGCCGCACCGATCAGGATGCCTAGTGCGATCCGGCCGGCGCCAAGCCCCCGCCGCAGGCCGAGCGCCAGCGCCGCGCCGATCACCAAAAGGCCGGAAGCAAACGCACCAACGCTGCCGAAGCCGGTCGCTCGGGTCAGATCGAGGGAACCCGCGCCCTCCACCTGCCACAGGCCGGCCAGCGCGGCGCGCGCCTCGCCCAGCGGCCCTTTCATGGTGGCATAGGCAAAGCCGATGAACATCAGCCCGGTGACCACGGCCCGCAGGTTGCCCGCCGCCGACAGCACCATGAGGCGGCTGACGCAGCCGCGCGCCAGGACCATGCCCGCGCCGAACAGCAGCCCGCCGAAGGCCGCGCCGGACAGGCTGCCCGAGCCGTTGAGCATGCGGATCGTCTCGGGATTGACGATGCCTGCCAGCACAAGCCCCTGCACCCCGGCAATCGCCACGCCCACAGCCAGCAGCCACAGCGCCAGTGACGGCCCCGCGTTGCCCCGCCCGACCTCGATCACCGCCGAGCGCATGCAGAACCGGCTTCGCTGTGCCAGCACCCCGAACACGAGGCCGAACGCGGCGCCGGCCGCAAGGCCAACCGTGGGCTCGCCGAAGCGCTCGATCAGGGATTCCAGCATGGCAGTCTCCGTTCGCTAGTCCGAACGAAGATAAAAAATTCTATTTGAAACGGCAATTAGCGCCGACAAATAACAAAAAATTCCGCTTTTGGTGCTTAATTAGAACAATGTTCTTCTACAGAAAGCCCGTGCGACGATCAGCCTGTGCTGCCGCGCTTCAGGTGCTCGTCAAGACGGGGCATGATTTCGACGAAATTGCACGGCCGGTGCCGGTAATCGAGCTGGCTGGCCAGAATGCCGTCCCAGGCATCGCGGCAGGCGCCGGGCGAGCCCGGCAGGCAGAAGATATAGGTGGCACCCGCCACCCCGCCGGTCGCCCGCGACTGGATGGTCGAGGTGCCGATCTTCGGGATCGAGATATGGTGGAACAGCACGGAGAACCCGTCCATCCGCTTCTCGAACAGGGGTTCGAGCGCTTCCGGCGTCACATCTCGGCCGGTGAAGCCGGTGCCGCCGGTGCTGATGATCACGTCAACGCCCTCGTCGGCGATCCAGCCCTTCACCCGCGCCTGGATGGCTGCGACGTCATCGGTGACGATGGCCCGGTCGGCGAGCCGGTGGCCGGCTGCGGTCAACCGGTCCACCAGTGTCTGGCCCGATTTGTCGTCCTCAAGCGTGCGCGTGTCGGAGACGGTCAGCACCGCGATGTTGAGGGGCACGAACGCCTTGGTTTCATCGATCCGTGACATCGCTTCAGGCACCCGAGCGCGCGCTGAACGTGTCGCAGGCGCGAATCTGGCCGGTCTTCAGTCCGCGCGAGAACCATTCCATGCGCTGGGCGGAGGAACCGTGCGTGAAGCTGTCCGGCACCGCATAGCCCTGCGATGCCTTCTGCAACTTGTCATCGCCGATCTGGTTGGCGGCATTGAGCGCTTCCTCGATGTCGCCGTTTTCGAGAATGCGGAATTTCTGATCGGCATGGTGCGCCCAAACGCCCGCCAGGCAATCGGCCATCAGTTCCACACGCACCGACAGGTTGTTGGCTTCCTTGCGGCCGACCCGGCCCTGCATTTCCTGCACCTTGGGCAGGATGCCGAGCTGGTTCTCCACATGGTGGCCCACCTCATGCGCGATCACATAGGCATAGGCGAAATCGCCGCCCGCGCGCAGGCGGGTCTTCATCTCGCCGAAGAACTGCGTGTCGAGATACACCTTGGAGTCGAGCGGGCAGTAGAACGGCCCCATCGCCGACTGGGCGCCGCCGCAGCCCGAGCGGGTGTATCCGGCGAACATCACCAGACTTGGGGCCTGATATTTGATGTTGAGCTGCTTGGCGAGCTGCTCGGTGAACACGTCCTCGGTGCTCTTCAGCACGCGTGAGACGAACTGCTGGTCGGCATCCGGCTTGCCGCCGGTCCGGGCCGGGGCGGAGACCTGTTCGGTGCGGCCGCGCGTGACGCTGGAGACCATCTCGGCCCCGCCGATCAGGATCGACGGAGAGATGCCGAAGGCCCAGGCCAGCAGGCTGAGAACGATCACCGTGCCGAAGCCGAGCCCGCCCGAACGCATCGGAAGGCCAAAGCCGCCGCCGAACCCGCCGCCACCCTGGCCGCGGCGATCCTCAACATTGCTGGATTCACCGATGTCATCGAGACGCATATCGCTCTCCCACTGGTCCCTGTTGGCGGACCTCTATCAGGTTGCCGCCGCGATTTGAATGCGTTTGTTGGGTGTCCACCCCGGCAGGAACAACACATGGCCCCTGCGGTCGCAGGTTGCAATCGCCCCCCGGTTAATTGGCCGTCAGCGCTTCATGGCGCGCCTTGAGCGCCCTCAGATCGCGCCATGCCAACCGCTTCTGCGCAGGTTGCCGCAGCAGATAGGCCGGATGCAGGGTGGCCAGCGCCGGAAGGGTCCGCGCGCCGGCGGTATAATCGAACCAGCGCCCGCGCAGGCGCAGGATTCCCTCGCGCTGGCTCAGCAGGGTCTGGGCGGACGGCCCGCCGAGACAGACCAGCACGGCCGGGTCGACCAGCTCGATATGGCGGGCGATGAACGGCAGGCAGATGGCGATCTCCTGCGGCGTCGGCGTGCGGTTGCCGGGCGGTCGCCACGGAATGATGTTGCTGATATAAACGCTTTGCCGGTCAAGCCCGATGGCGGCGAGCATGCGATCAAGCAACTGACCGGATCGACCCACGAATGGCAGGCCCAGTTCGTCCTCGTCGCGGCCCGGCGCCTCGCCCACCAGCATGATCCGCGCCCGGGGATTGCCATCGGCGAATACCAGCCGGCGGGCCGAATGCTTGAGCGCACACCCGTCGAACCGCTCCATCAGGGCACGCAGGTCATCGAGCGTCGCCGCTTCCGCCGCCAGCGCGCGGGCCGAGCGCTCCGCCGCCTCCGGCGCTTCCAGCGGCGGGCGCTGCGGCGCGATGGGGGCCGGTGCCGGATCGGACCGGGCAGGGAGCGCCGGCCGGATCGCGGGCTTGCGCGCATCAGTCCGTTCCGCGACGCTCTCGGCGAAGCGGTCGTGCGGCATCTCATCGAGCGCCAGATCGATCCCGGCCTCGTGATACCACTCGATCAGCCCGAGAATCGCCGCCCTGTCGTCCACCGCCGCCGCCATTGAGAACTTGTCCGCGGCCCGTTGCCGCTCGCACCTTTTCTATCCACTCTATCCGGGGTAGCAAGGGCGGACGCTGGCGGCACGCCCGCTTGTCAGCGGTCTATATAGTTTATATATGAACTATCTAGAATGATCGTAGCAGGGAAAATGGCGATGGAACTGCCGGCACGCGAACGGATGGAATATGACGTAGTGATCGTGGGCGGCGGCCCCGCTGGTCTCGGCGCGGCGATCCGGCTCAAGCAGCAGGCGGCCGAAGCGGGATCGGACGTTTCCGTCGTCGTGGTCGAAAAGGGCTCCGAGATCGGCGCCCATATCGTCTCGGGCGCGGTGTTCGATCCCATTGCCCTCAACCGGCTGATCCCGGACTGGCAGGACGATCCCGATTGTCCGCTCCGGACCCCGGTTGTCGAGGACCATTTCGTGGTGCTCGGCCCCTCGGGCGACGTGACCCTGCCCAATTTCCTGATGCCGTCGCTGTTGTCCAACCACGGCAACTACATCATCTCGCTCGGCAACCTGTGCCGCTGGCTGGCGACGCGCGCCGAGGCGCTCGGGGTGGAGATCTATCCCGGTTTTGCCGCCAGCGAGGTGCTCTATGACGCGTCCGGTGCGGTGATCGGCATCGCCACCGGCGACATGGGCGTCTCGCGCCAGGGCGAGATGAAGGACAGCTACACGCGCGGCATGGAACTGACCGGCAAGTATGTGATCTTTGCCGAGGGCGCGCGCGGCCAGTTGTCCAAGGAGGTGATCGCCCGATTCAAGCTCGACGCCGGGCGCGAGCCGCAGAAATACGGCATCGGCATCAAGGAACTGTGGCAGGTCAAGCCGGAGAACCATCACAAGGGCAGGGTGCAGCACAGCTTCGGCTGGCCGCTGGATTCGACCACCGGCGGCGGCTCGTTCCTCTATCACCTGGAGGACAATCTGGTGGCGGTGGGCTTCGTCGTCCACCTCAACTATTCCAACCCTACGCTGTCGCCCTTCGATGAATTCCAGCGTTTCAAGACCCATCCCGCCATCCGCCCCACCTTCGAGGGCGGCAAGCGCCTGTCCTACGGCGCCCGCGCGCTGACCGAGGGCGGCTACCAGTCGGTGCCGAAGCTCTGCTTCCCCGGCGGCGTGCTGGTGGGCTGTGCGGCGGGGTTCATGAACGTGCCGCGCATCAAGGGCAGCCACAACGCCATGCTCTCCGGCATGCTGGCGGCCGATCATGTCGGCGCGGCGCTCGCCGCCGGCCGCGCGCAGGATGAAGTCACCGGCTACGAGACCGCCTGGCGCGGCTCCGATATCGGCCGCGACCTGTGGAAGGTGCGCAACGTCAAGCCGTTGTGGTCGCGCTTCGGCACCTGGCTCGGCATCGGCTTTGGCGGCCTCGATATGTGGATGAACACGCTTGTTGGCTTCTCGCTGTTCGGCACCCAGCGGCATGGCAAGCCGGACGCCCAGACGCTGAAGAACCTGTCCGAGGTGACCCCGATCACCTATCCCAAGCCCGACGGCGTGGTGTCGTTCGACAAGCTGTCCTCGGTGTTCCTGTCCAACACCAACCACGAGGAGGATCAGCCCTGCCATCTCAGGCTGGCAGATCCCTCGCTCCCGGTCGGGCGCAACCTGCCGCTCTACGGTGAGCCGGCGCGGCTCTATTGCCCGGCCGGGGTCTATGAAATCGTCTATGGCGACGAGAAGAACCGCAAGGATCCGCGCTTCGTCATCAACGCGCAGAACTGCGTGCACTGCAAGACCTGCGACATCAAGGATCCGGCGCAGAACATCACCTGGACGGCGCCCGAGGGCGGTGGCGGGCCGAACTATTCCAGTATGTGAGGCGTTGTCCTGCACGGCGCCTTGCGGCAGCGCTGGTGGGGTGTTGGCGGCGTAGTCGTGCGGCGCTGGGGACTAGCCAGCGGACTCAGTAGGCGCGGGCGACGCAGAAGTCGACCACCTGTTCCAGCGCGGCGCGCATCGCGCTCTGCGGGAACAGCGCCAGCGCGTCCTTGGCCATGGCGCCGTAGTGGCGCGCCCGGTCCACCGTATCCTCCAGCGCTTGATGGCTGCGCATGATGGTGATGGCGCGGGCCAGATCACCCTCGCCGATCTCGCCCTCGGCCAGCGTGCGCTGCCAGAACGCGCGCTCCTCCGCGTTGCCGCGCCGGTAGGACAGAACCACCGGCAGGGTGATCTTGCCCTCGCGGAAATCGTCGCCGACGTTCTTGCCGAGCGTTGCCGAGGTGCCGCCATAATCGAGCGCGTCGTCGATGAGCTGGAAGGCGATGCCGAGATTGTTGCCGTAGCTGCGGGCAGCAGCCTGGGCGGTCCGGTCAAGCCCGGCGAGGATCGGCCCCACCTCGGCGGCAGCAGCGAACAGCGCCGCCGTTTTTGCCCGGATGACGGCGAGATACTCATCCTCGCTGGTAGCGGTGTTCTTGGCGGCGCCGAGCTGCATCACCTCGCCCTCGGCGATCACCGCCGCGGCGGTCGACAGCACGTCGAGGCATTGCAGCGAGCCGACCTCGACCATCATCTTGAAGGCCTGTCCGAGCAGGAAATCGCCGACCAGCACGCTGGCCTCGTTGCCCCACAGCATGCGCGCGGCCTTCTTGCCGCGGCGCATTTCGCTTTCGTCCACCACATCGTCGTGCAGCAGCGTTGCGGTGTGCATGAACTCGACGCTGGCCGCGAGCTTGACATGGCCTTCGCCGCGATAACCGGACAGCTTGGCGGTCGCCAGCGTCAGCATCGGCCTGAGCCGCTTGCCGCCCGATTCGATGAGATGATTGGCGACTTCCGGGATCATGGTCACGTCAGATCCCGTGCGCGACAGGATCAGCGTGTTGACCGCTTCCATGTCCTCCTTGACCAGACCGACGAGCGCCTCGATGCCCTCGCCCTTGGTCTTGCCGCCCTTGTTATCGATAGGAACGACGACGCCCACGCCAAACCTGCCTGAAAAACCCGTGTAACCCTCGCGCCAAGGCTTGCACCGGGACGCGCCGAATTGCAACCTTTCTCGATGATACAGGATGCAGGAACGCCACCCGGGGCCGTCACCGGGGACAGTCTGTTCGATGGCGCCCTGCGTCTCGCTCAGCCTCGTCAGGGCCATCGCGTCGGCTCGGATGCGGTGCTGCTGGCCTGCGCATGTCCGCCCGGCGTGCGCCATATCGTCGATCTCGGTGCCGGCGTCGGGGCGGTCGGTCTGCGCGCCGCGCAACTGGAACCGGCTGCCACCGTCACGCTGATCGAGCGGGAACCGGCGCTGGTGGCGCTCGCCGGGGCGAACATCGCGGCCAATGGGCTAAGCGACCGGGTGAGCGTCACCGCCGCCGACATTCTGGCGCGGGGCTTCGCCGCTCCCGGCAGCCACCTTGCCGGCGCGGCGGATGTGGTGCTGACCAACCCCCCCTTCGCGGAGCCGGCGCGCGTACGTGCCTCGCCGGACGGGGCGCGGGCGCGGGCGCATGTCATGGGCGGCGCGCTGGAGTTATGGGTGAAAGCAGGTCTTGCCTGTCTGGCGCCGCGCGGTCGGCTGGTGATGATCCATCGCGCCGATTGCCTGCAGGGCCTGCTGGCGGCGCTGGAGGGGCGCTTCGGCGGCATTCAGCTGCGCTTTGTGCATCCGCGCAGCGACGCGCCCGCCCACCGGTTGCTGTTGCTGGCCGAGAAGGGTACGCGCGCGCCGCTCACGGTTCTACCGCCGCTGGTGCTGCACGATGCAACGGGGCGCTTCACCCCTGGGGCTGAGGCGCTGCATCGCGGCAGCGCCCGTCTGGATTGGCAGGAAACCCGGCGCCGGCGAACCGGCGCCGGAGAGGGTCAGCACACCCGGACGCGGCGCCAGACGTAGCGATAGCCGTTCCACACCTTCGCCCGCCTGAGGCACCCCGGATGGGCGACATAATAGACCGGCGCGGCGCCAAAACCCCAGAACACGCTGCTGTAAGCCGGGCGCGGTCCCCAGTAGCCGCGTCGATAGACGGGGCGCGGTCCCCAGGAGGCCCGGCGATAGCCATGGCGCGGCGCAAAACCGACCGGACGGTGGAACGCCCGCGGTCCGCGCCAACCACCGCCGCGGAACCCGCCGCGTCCGCCGCGCCAGCGAACTTCCGTCGCCTGCACCGGATTGGCGACCTCGGCCAGCGCGCCAACACCGGCCGGCACCATCGCCGCCTGCGACGGCGCGCCGCCCAGCCCCGCCACCATGAGGCCGATTGCCACGGCCAGCATTTTCGTTCGAGACATCATCTCGTCCTCCTCCTTGCCGCCACCCGGAAACGAACCCTAGCGGCGCTGCCTGTATCGCGGCTGAACGGGGGTGCGGCAGATCGGCAGCCTTCTGCGGCGCATTCCCGGCTTGACCCGGCATGCGCCCGGCGCCAAGGAAGGTCATCGCCTGCGAAATCTTTCTCAGGCGGGCCGTCACCTCTGGATATGCCGATGCCGAAGCCGCAAACCGCCCCCGTCGATGCCATGCATCCGACCCGCTCCTTCCAGGGGCTGATCCTGACCTTGCAGAATTTCTGGGCGGAACGCGGCTGCGTCGTGCTGCAGCCCTATGACATGGAGGTTGGCGCCGGCACCTTCCACCCCGCAACGACATTGCGCGCGCTCGGGCCGAAGCCCTGGAAGGCAGCCTATGTGCAGCCCTCGCGCCGGCCCAAGGATGGCCGCTATGGCGAGAACCCCAACCGTCTCCAGCACTATTACCAGTTCCAGGTGATCCTGAAGCCTTCGCCGCCCGATCTGCAGGAGCTTTACCTGCAATCGCTCTATGCCATCGGCCTCGACCCGCAGCTGCACGATTTCCGCTTCGTCGAGGACGATTGGGAAAGCCCCACCCTCGGCGCCTGGGGCCTCGGCTGGGAATGCTGGTGCGACGGTATGGAGGTGAGCCAGTTCACCTATTTCCAGCAGGTCGCCGGCATTGAATGCGCGCCGGTCGCGGGCGAACTCACCTATGGCCTCGAACGCCTCGCCATGTATGTGCAGGGCGTCGAGAACGTCTATGATCTCAACTTCAACGGCCGCGAGGGCGCCGAGAAGGTCACCTACGGCGATGTGTTCCTGCAGGCCGAGCGGGAATATTCAAGGCACAACTTCGAACATTCCGACAGCGAGACGCTGTTCCGCCACTTCGCCGATGCCGAGCGCCTGTGCCGCCGCTATCTCGACGCGGGCGAGGCCGGCGAACGCCACCTGATGGTGTTGCCCGCCTACGACCAGTGCATCAAGGCGAGCCATGCCTTCAACCTGCTCGATGCGCGCGGGGTGATCTCGGTCACCGAGCGCCAGAGCTATATTCTCCGGGTGCGCGAACTGGCGAAAGCCTGTGGCGCCGCCTGGCTCAGGACCGAGGGCGGCGGGGCCTGATGGCACACGTCACGGCGCAGGCCGCAATCCTTGTCACCAAGGTCTACCAGCAGGCGATCGGCTACTGGCGCGACAAGCTGGGATTTGTTGTCGCAAGCGAGTTCGGCGAGCCGCCAGCATTTGCGATTTTGCAGCGCGACGAAGCGCGTGTGATGATCGGGCAGGCAAAGCCGGAGGTCAGCATCATTCCCTATTCGGCGCAGCGCGACGGGCTCTGGAACGCCTATTTCTGGGTCGATGACGCCTCGGCATTCTACCAGGATTGCACGGCGCGCGGTGCGATCATCGACTATCATCTGGAAACCAAACCTTACGGCGTGCTCGAGTTTGGCGTGCGTGACCTGGATGGCCACGACATCGGATTTGGGCAGGTGCTGGACGATTCTCTTTCCCGAGTGCCCTGATGCCCGATCTTCTCCTTGAACTATTCTCAGAAGAAATCCCCGCCCGCATGCAGGCGCGTGCCGCGGAGGATCTGAAAAAGCTCGTCACCGACGCGCTGGTCGAGCGCGGCCTCGTTTACGAAAGCGCGCGCGCCTTTGCGACGCCGCGCCGGCTCGCCCTGTCGATTGCCGGCCTGCCGGTGCAGGGCAAAGCCGTGCGTGAGGAGAAGAAGGGGCCGCGCGTCGGCGCGCCCGAGGCGGCAGTGCAGGGATTTCTCAAGTCGGCGGGACTGGCCTCGCTCGATCAGGCCAGGATCGAAAGCGATCCGAAGAAGGGCGATTTCTATGTCGCGGTGATCGAGAAGCCGGGGCAGCGCACGCTCGCCGCGCTTGCCGAGATCCTGCCGGGCGTGATCCGCGGCTTTCCCTGGCCGAAATCGATGCGCTGGGGCGCGGCTTCGGCGGAAGCGGGCAGCCTGCGCTGGGTGCGGCCGCTGCATTCGATCATTGCCCTGTTCGGCAACGAAGGGGAGGAGCCGGAGGTGGTGCCGCTCGACATCGACGGCATCGTTGCCGGCGATACCACGCGCGGCCACCGGTTCATGGCGCCGGGGTCGATCCGGGTGAAGCGTTTCGACGACTACATCAGCAAACTGGAGGCGGCGAAGGTCGTGCTCGATCCCGAGCGGCGTCGCGCGCTGATCCGCGAGGAGGCGCGCACGCTGGCTTTCGCGCAAGGCTTCGAGGTGGTCGAGGACGAGGGGCTGACCGATGAGGTGGCCGGGCTGGTCGAATGGCCGGTGGTGCTGATGGGATCGTTCGAGGAGGATTTCCTCGATGTGCCGCCCGAGGTTATCCGCGCCACCATCCGCGCCAACCAGAAGTGCTTCGTTTTGAAGGACGGGACAACAGGCCGGCTGGCGCCGCGCTTCCTGCTCACCGCCAATGTTGAGGCAGCCGACGGTGGCGCCACCATCATCGCCGGCAACGGCCGGGTGATCCGTGCCCGGCTGTCCGATGCCCGCTTCTTCTGGGAAACCGACAAGAAGGTGAAGCTGGAGGACCGGCTGAAGAAGCTCGATTCGGTCACCTTCCATGCCAGGCTCGGCTCGCAAGGCGAGCGGGTGACCCGCATCGTCTCGCTGGCCAAGGAGATCGCCCCGATGGTCGGCGCCGATGTGGCGCTGGCCGAGCGCGCCGCGCGCCTCGCCAAGGCCGACCTGTCCACCGAGATGGTCGGGGAATTCCCCGAACTGCAGGGGCTGATGGGCCGCTACTATGCAGGCCTGCAGGGCGAGCACGAAAAGGTCGCCGCCGCCATCGAGGATCATTACAAGCCGCTAGGTCCCTCGGACCGGGTGCCGTCGGACCCGGTCAGCGTGTCCGTGGCGCTCGCCGACAAGCTCGATATGCTGGTGGGCTTCTGGTCGATCGATGAGAAGCCGACCGGCTCCAAGGACCCCTATGCCCTGCGCCGCGCCGCGCTCGGCATCATCCGGCTTATTCTGGATAACCGCCTGCGCCTGCCGCTTGGCCAGATCGTCTCGCTGCGCCTCGTCACCAATGCAATGCGCGCCGAGCGCGGCCGCCAGAACGACAAGGCCACCGGCACCCTCGCGCGGCTGGAGGCGCTCGGTTCCGTGCGCGCGGTGCAGAACGAGATTGCCGGCCTCGTCGGTCAGCGCAAGGAGGATCAGGCCGAGTTCGTCGCCAGCCTCGATGCGCGGGTGAAGGCGGCCAACGCCACGGCCGCCGATCTGATGGGCTTCTTCGCCGACCGGCTGAAGGTGCAGCTGCGCGAGCAGGGCGCCCGCCACGATCTCGTTGATGCCGTGCTGGCCCTGCCCGGTCAGGACGACCTGCTGATGGCAGTGCGCCGCATCGAGGCACTCGGCGGCCTGCTCGACAGCGAGGATGGCAAGAACCTGCTCGCCGGCTATCGCCGCGCCGCCAACATCCTGAAAGCCGAGGAAAAGAAGGACGGCGCCGGCGTGTTCGATGGCGAGGTGGAGGCGGGCCGGCTGGCGGAAGCCGAGGAGAACGGCCTTGCAGGCGCGCTGGCAGCGGCGCGAACTGCGGTGGGCGCGGCCATCAGCGGCGAGGATTTTGCCGGCGCCATGCGCGCGCTCGCCAACCTGCGCAGCCCCGTCGATGCCTTCTTCGACAAGGTGATGGTCAATGCCGACGATCCTGCCCTGCGCCTCAACCGGCTGCGGCTGCTGGCCTCGTTGCGGGGCGTGATGCATCAGGTCGCCGACTTCTCGCGGGTCAACGGCTGACAGCCATGCGTCCGCTGCATGCGGGGGCGCGACGAATTGGGGCTGGTGCAGAATCGACCGGGGCATTAACCATGGCCGATGCTGACGGCTGTGTACGCGATTGCGTTCACGGAGCGGAAAGGCAACCTGTGGCAAGCGCCGCACGCGTGAAGCATCGTGATCTTGGGAGAGGCTGACGATGGCGAAGTGGGTCTATTCGTTCGGGGACGGCAAGGCGGAAGGCCAGTCGTCGATGAAAAACCTGCTCGGCGGCAAGGGCGCCAATCTGGCCGAAATGTGCAATCTCGGCCTGCCCGTGCCGCCCGGTTTCACCATTTCCACCGAGGTCTGCACCTATTTCTACGATCATGAGCGGACCTATCCGGCCGACCTCGTCGCCCAGGTCGATGCCGCGCTCGATCATGTCGGCAAGCTGACTGGTCGCCGCTTCGGCGATTCGGCCAATCCGCTGCTGGTGTCGGTCCGTTCCGGCGCGCGCGCCTCCATGCCGGGCATGATGGATACGGTGCTCAACCTCGGTCTCAACGATGCCACGGTCGGCGCGCTCGCTGCTTCCGCCCATGACGAGCGTTTTGCCTGGGACAGCTACCGCCGCTTCATCACCATGTATTCCGACGTGGTGCTCGGCGTCGATCACGGCCATTTCGAGGACCTTCTGGAAGAGTACAAGGACATCAAGGGCTACAGCCTCGATACCGACGTGACGGCCGAGGACTGGAAGAAGCTGGTGGACGACTACAAGGCCTGTGTCCTGCGCGAACTCGGCAAGCCGTTCCCGCAGGATCCGCGCGAGCAGCTCTGGGGCGCCATCGGCGCGGTGTTCGGCTCGTGGATGAACCCGCGCGCCAACAAGTATCGTGAATTGCACCATATTCCGGCGAGCTGGGGCACCGCGGTCAACGTGCAGGCCATGGTGTTCGGCAACATGGGCGAGACCTCGGCCACCGGCGTCGCCTTCACCCGCAATCCCTCCACCGGCACCAGGGAACTCTACGGCGAGTTCCTCATCAACGCCCAGGGCGAGGACGTGGTGGCCGGCATCCGCACCCCGCAGGACATCACGGAGGCCGCCCGCATCGCGGCCGGCTCCAACAAGGCCTCGATGGAACAGGCCATGCCTGTCGCCTACGGAGAACTCGTCCGCATCTACGGTTTGCTGGAAAAGCACTACCGCGACATGCAGGACATGGAATTCACGGTCGAGAAGGGCAAGCTGTGGATGCTGCAGACCCGCAACGGCAAGCGCACGGCCAAGGCCGCGCTGCGGATTGCGGTTGATCTCGCTGCCGAAGGGTTGATCACCCGCCAGGAGGCGGTCAAGCGCATCGATCCCGCCTCGCTCGATCAGCTTCTGCACCCGACCATCGATCCGAAGGCCCATCGCAAGATCGTCGGCACCGGCCTGCCGGCCTCGCCGGGCGCTGCGGCGGGCGAGATCGTGTTCACCTCCGAGGAGGCCGAACAGGCGGTCAAGGAAAAGCGCAAGGTCATCCTTGTGCGCGTCGAGACCAGCCCCGAGGACATCCACGGCATGCATGCGGCCGAAGGGATCCTGACTACTCGCGGCGGCATGACCAGCCACGCCGCCGTGGTGGCGCGCGGCATGGGCAAGCCCTGCGTGTCGGGTGCCAGCGCGCTGCGCGTCGATTATCAGAACGGCACGCTGATGGCCGGCCCGCATACGCTCAAGCGCGGTGATTTCATTACCATCGACGGCTCCACCGGACAGGTGCTGCTGGGCCGCATCAACATGCTGCAGCCCGAACTGTCGGGCGAGTTCGCCACCCTGATGGGCTGGGCCGACGAGGTGCGCCGCCTCAAGGTGCGCGCCAATGCCGAAACGCCTGCGGATGCCCGCCAGGCCCGCCAGTTCGGCGCCGAGGGCATCGGCCTGTGCCGCACCGAGCACATGTTCTTCGACGAGAACCGCATCGTCGCCATGCGCGAGATGATCCTTGCCGATGACGAGAAGGGGCGGCGCGCCGCGCTCGCCAAGCTGCTGCCGATGCAGCGCAACGATTTCGAGCAGTTGTTCGAGATCATGCACGGCCTGCCGGTCACCATCCGCCTGCTCGACCCGCCGCTGCACGAATTCCTGCCCCACACGGCCGAAGAGATCGCCGAAGTGGCCGCTTCCATGGGGGCCAGCCCTGAAAAGCTGCGCCAGCGCGCGCAGGAACTGTCCGAATCAAACCCGATGCTCGGGTTCCGCGGCTGCCGTCTTGCGGTGGCCTATCCTGAGATCGCCGAGATGCAGGCGCGTGCCATTTTCGAAGCGGCGGTGATTGCCGCCAAGCACAACCGCGAGCCGGTGGTGCCGGAGATCATGGTGCCGTTGGTGATGAACAAGCTGGAGCTGGACCATGTGAAGGCGCGCATCGATGCGATGGCGCGCGCGGTGATGAAGGAGACCGGGACGAAGATCGCCTATCAGGTCGGCACGATGATCGAGCTGCCGCGCGCCGCGCTGCGCGCTGCCGAGATCGCCGAATCGGCGGAATTCTTCTCATTCGGCACCAACGATCTGACCCAGACCACACTGGGCATTTCGCGCGACGATGCGGCCAACTTCCTCGAACCCTACAAGCGGCGCGGCATCCTCGCCGAGGATCCGTTCATGACGCTGGATCAGGAAGGCGTCGGCGAACTCGTCCAGATCGCCGCCGAGCGCGGCCGCAAGACCCGATCCGACATCAAGCTTGGCATCTGCGGCGAACACGGCGGCGATCCGGCCTCGATCGGCTTCTGCGAAAAGATCGGGCTCGACTATGTGTCCTGCTCGCCGTTCCGCGTGCCGATTGCCCGGCTGGCGGCGGCGCAGGCCGCGCTCGGCGCCATCACCGGCTCGGATTGATACCTTCGGCCCTCCACAGGGCCAATGGTTAGGAGCGCAGCGACGCCGAGCCGTTGCGAGGGGCTGCCCGCCAGCGGCGGGCCACTCAATAGGAGCGCAGCGACGCCGAGCCGTTGCGAGGGACGCCCGCCAGCGGCGGGCTACAATAAACCTGTAAAGCGACGCCGTTAACCCGGCGGCAACCATGCTGGCGCACAATTTGCGGCTGTAATTCCTGGCAGCGGGCGGCACGGTCGCCCCGAGGTTGGATCATCGGTCGTGGCGGGGCGTCGCAGGACATCGGGCAGAGCTTTGCGGACATCGCACCTGCGCTGGGCGATCAAATCGCTGGCGCCGTGGTCGGTTGCTGCCTGCCTCATCGTCTCCTTCACCGCGAGCGCCGGCCCGCGCGACGACGGTGCCGAAGCTGTGTTCGTGCGCAGCCGCACGCTTGGACAGGTGGCGCTGGTGCCCGAGGTGCCCCCGCCTGCGGTCATGGCCGTGCGCGGTTTGCTGTTCATCGACGATGGCGAGCGGCTGCCGGCCGGTCCTTTGCGCGATTTCACCGCTTTTGATGCGCAGGCGCTGGCCATGCTCGGTCGCTTCGTGCGCGAGGAACTGTCGGATGGCGCCACCATCACCATCGCCGCCGCTTCCCCCGTCTCGGAACATGCCACGGGGGGCGCCAGCCCCGCGACGCTGGCCACGCTGACCGCGACGACGCCGGACGGGGCAACGCCTGCCGTGTCGCGCGCCACCACCCTGGCCTCCGTCACCCCCGCGCCGGTGGAGCCGGAGCTGGTGACACTGGACACGCTGGCGCCATCCATCGAGACTTCCGCGCCGAAGATCGAGACCGCGGCACTGCCGCCGGCGCGCATTCCGCTGCCGCCGGTGCGTCCCACCCATGCGGGTTATGCGGATTTGATCGAGCCCGGCGACATGAACCGGGAGCAGCGCTGCCTTGCCGAGGCGATCTATTTCGAGGCCCGTTCCGAACCGCCGGCAGGGCAGGCAGCCGTGGCGCAGGTCGTGCTCAACCGCGTGAAAAGCGGACTTTATCCGGATTCGGTCTGCGGCGTCGTCTATCAGAACCGCCATCGCTATCTCGGCTGCCAGTTCACATTCGCCTGCGAGGGCAAGTCGCTGCGCATCACCGAGCCGGGGCCGTGGAAACAGGCGCAACGGATCGCGCGCGAGGTCACTTTCGGCCGCACCTATCTGCCGGAAGTAGGCGCCGCGACCCATTATCATGCCAACTACGTGCGCCCGTATTGGTCGCGCGCCTTCAAGAAAACCGATCGGATCGGCAATCACATTTTCTACAAGATGCGCCCTGGGCAAACCTGATCAGGCCCGGTCTTAGCCGTTAACTTCTTGAAAATGTTTGGTTAAATTTACCCTCTGCGGCCAATTTGGTTGCATTGGTGCAAGAATTGAGGCTCCCTGCTGGCAACGACACGCAAAATATGCGTGCGAGTGCGGCGTCAAACAGGAGTTCTCACGATGCGTCTTCGATCGATTCTGGCTCTCGGCGGTTTCGTGGCCGTTGCGGCCGCCACCCCGGCTTCCGCCGGTTGCTATTCGGCCAGCTGCTACCAGAAGGTTGTGACGCCGCCGGTCTATTCCACCGTCGCCGAGACGGTGCAGGTGCGCCCGGCGCGGGTGGCCCGCCATGTCACGCCCGCGCAGTATGGCACGGTGGCTGAAGCGGTCGTTGTGCGCCCGGCCCGCACGGTCGCCCATGTCTCGCCGGCCCAGTACGGCGCGGTGGCCGAGACGGTGATGGTTTCCCCCGGCGGCAAGCAGTGGCAGGTGACGCGTGATGCCTATGGCCGCGAGGTCGGCTGCTGGGTCAACACGCCGCCGGTCTATGCGACGCGCCAGCGCACCGTGCTGGTCAAGCCCGAGACCGTGCATCACGAGACGATCCCGGCGGTCACCGCCGTGCGTGAGCGCACCGTCATGACCCGCCCGGCGCAGGTGCATGAAGAGGTCATTCCGGCCCAGTATGCCACCCGTCACCACACGGTGATGGTCGCCCCGGCCACGGCTGCCTGGCAGCCGCTGCGGTGAGAGAACGGGCGGCGCCTGCCGCCTGACTCATCCGGCTGATATGGGGTGTTTCGCCCCTGGTGTTTCGCAAAGCCCTCCCCTGATGGGGGAGGGTTTTGTGCGTTGAGCGGCCCGTTGACCCGTCAAAGGATTTCGATGTCGAGCCCCAGATCCAGCACCGGCGCCGAATGGGTAAGCGCGCCGGCGGAGATGTAGTCCACTCCCGTCTCGGCAATCGCCCGCACGGTTTCCAGCGTCACCCCGCCCGATGCCTCGGTGACGATGCGTCCGCGGGCGCGGCGCACGGCTTCCGCCAGCGTCGCGGTATCCATGTTGTCGAGCAGCACGATATCGGCGCCTTCCTCCAGCACCTCGTCGAGCTGGGCGAGGCTGTCCACCTCGATCTCGATCTTGACCGTGGAGCCGGCGGCCTTCTTCGCCCGCTTGAGGGCAGGCTTCACCCCGCCGGCCACGCCGACGTGGTTGTCCTTGATCAGGATGCAATCGAACAGGCCGAACCGGTGGTTGACCCCGCCGCCGCAGGCAACCGCGTATTTCTCGAAGGCGCGCAGGCCCGGCGTCGTCTTGCGGGTATCGAGAATGCGCGCTTTCGTCTGCTTTACCCGCTCGACATAGGCAGCGGTGAGCGTGGCGATGCCGCTCATCCGGCCCATGAAGTTGAGCGCGGTGCGCTCGGCGGACAGCACCGCACGGGCGTTGCCCTCGATTTTGAGGATCACATCGCCGGGGGCGATCTTCTCGCCATCCTGCTTGAGCACCGTCACTCGGATGCGTTCGTCCATCTGGCGGAAGGCTTCCACCGCCACATCGACGCCGGAAACCACTCCCGCCTTGCGGCTCGCCATCACCACCCGCGCCTTTGCGCCGGCCGGCAGGCAGGCCTGCGAGGTGATGTCACCGGAAAGCCCGAGATCTTCTTCGAGCGCGCGGGCAACCGCAGCGCGGACGAGATGGGCGGGCAGGGGGGAAAGATCGGGGCGGCTGGCCATGGTGGCTCACAAACGGGCAAGCAGCGCATCGGCGCTGCTGCGGGCTTCGGAAAGGGTGAAAACGCTGTGCTTGGCTGCGGCGTTGATCTGCGGAAAATCGTAGCGCGCGTGCCCGCCCCGGCTTTCGCGCCGGAGCAGGGCGCCGGTCACGATCAGTTCCGCCGCCACCAGCGCATTGCGTGCCGACGGGCTGAGCTGTCCCGGCAGTTGCATGCGGCGGACCAGGCGCAGCGTCTCGGCCAGTTCCGCCTCCATGCGGGTGACGCCGACATGCAGCATCATGAAGGCGCGCAACGGCTCGATGGCGGCCAGATCGCCGCCCGGCTCGCTCGCGTCGGTATCGGGCAGCAGCGTCACCGCTTCGCGCGAATGCGGCCGCGCGACCTCCGCGATGCGGGCGGCGAACACCACCGCTTCCAGCAGCGAGTTGGAGGCAAGTCGGTTGGCGCCATGCACGCCGGTCGAGGCGACCTCGCCCACCGCGTAGAGTCCGCGGATGGATGTGTGCCCGTGCTCGTCGGTCATCACCCCGCCCATGTGGTAGTGCTGCGCCGGGCAAACGGGGAGCAGCTCGCGCACCGGATCGAGACCTGCCGAACGGGCGGCGGCATAGACGGTGGGGAATTTCTCCGGGAAGGCCGCGCCGACTGCCGCGCGCGCATCGAGAAAGGCGCCGCGCGCCGCCTTGATCTCGGCGAACACGCCGCGCGCCACCACATCGCGCGGCGCAAGCTCGCCGTCCCTGTGATGACGCAGCATGAAACGCTCGCCGGCGCTGTTGACGAGGATCGCGCCCTCGCCCCGCAGCGCCTCGGTCAGCAGCGGCGCCGGGTCGCGCCCGACATTGAGCGCGGTGGGATGGAACTGGACAAACTCCGGGTCGCGTACCTTCGCGCCCGCCAGCGCCGCCATGCCCAGCCCCTGGCCGCAGGCCTGCGGCGGATTGGTTGTTACGGCATAGAGATGGCCGACACCGCCCGTCGCCAGCACCACCTGGCCCGCCCGTGCCACCATCACCTTGCCTTCGAGCAGGATGCGCGCGCCCGTAATCCGGCCCTTCTCGACGATCAGGCTGAGCGCCTCGGCCCCGTCGAGCACATGGATGGATGGGGTGACGCGCACGGCGGCGATCAGCGCCTCCATGATCTTGGCGCCCGCCATGTCGCCCTTGACGCGCACGACACGCGCATGGCTGTGCGCGGCCTCGCGGCTGGCGATGAGGTGGCCTTCGAGATCGCGGTCGAACGGCACGCCATAATCAAGCAGGTCGTGGATGCGCTCCGCCGCCTCGGCGGCCATGCCGCGCGTCACCCGTTCATCGACCAGTCCGGCGCCGGCAACGACCGTATCGGCCACATGCGCTTCGACACTGTCGCCGGGCTGGATGGCAGCGGATACGCCGCCCTGCGCCCAGGCGGAGGAGGCGCCCTGGCCCAGCGGTTTGGGGGCGATGACAAGACAGGGCGCCGGCGCCAGCTTCAGCGCCGTGAACAGCCCGGCGAGGCCGCCGCCGATGATCAGGGTTGAGGTCATGAGCCCTCCGCCCGCCGGGCGAACGGCGGTCAGTTCTTCAAATTCACCATCCGCTCCACCGACCGGCGGGCGCGGGCGGCAAGTTCGGGCTCGATCACCACTTCATGCTGCATGTAGATCAGGCTGTCGAGAATCTTCGGCAGCGTGATGCGCTTCATGTGCGGGCATAGGTTGCAGGGGCGCACGAATTCGACATCGCGCGCGGTCGAGGCGACATTGTCGGCCATCGAGCATTCGGTGACCAGCAGCACGCGGCCGCCGCGCTGGGCCTTGGCATAGTCGATCATGCCGGCCGTCGAGCCGGTGAAATCGGCCTCCGCGATCACATCCGGCGGGCATTCGGGATGGGCGATGATCTTCAGCGTCGGATCGTTCTCGCGGTAGCGCTTGAGTTCCTCGCCGGTGAAGCGCTCATGCACCTCGCAGGCGCCATGCCAGGCGATGATTTTGACCTTGGTTTTCGAGGCGACATACTTGGCCAGATACTGGTCGGGCACGAACAGCACCTGATCGACGCCAAGGCTTTCGACCACATGGACGGCGTTGGAGGAGGTGCAGCAGATATCGACCTCCGCCTTCACGTCGGCGGACGTGTTGACATAGGCCACCACCGGCACGCCCGGATAGCGCTGGCGCAGCAGGCGCACATCGGCCCCGGTGATCGAGGACGCGAGCGAGCAGCCCGCCTTCATGTCCGGGATCAGGACGGTTTTGTCCGGGTTCAGCAGCTTCGAGGTCTCGGCCATGAAATGCACGCCGCCCTGGATGATGACCTTGGCGGGCGTCTTGGTGGCGAGCCGTGCCAGTTGCAGCGAATCGCCGACCACGTCGGCGACGCAATTGTAGATTTCCGGCGTCTGGTAGTTGTGGGCCAGCACCACCGCGTCGCGCACTTTTTTCAGCCGGTTGATCGCGGCGACATAGGGCGCATGGAACGGCCATTCCACCGGCGGGATGATGTGGCTCACGCGCTCGTAAAGATGCGCCGTCTCTTTCTCGACCTCGGGCGTGTAGCTGAGATCGGGCATCGGCAACGGCTTGTAACCGCTGGCGCGGGTGCTGCCCGCCGGTGCCGGTTGAGCCTTGTGTGTGAGAACCGCGCCTTCCATCCCGAACTCCATATTCTCAGAATGAGCATATTGAAGCGAAAACAAAAAACGGTCAAGCCGTTATAATGCTCACAGTGAGTATTATTATATGTCGGATTTCCTGAGTTGGCTAGGAAAAATTCTTGGCCCCTTATGCGCCGATGTCGCAGCGGGCATGCGGCGCGCGGATGTTAGATCGCTAAAAATTCGCTTGCCGGGGTCCCGGCGGGTTTCTAGGTTTCTCCGGGCGCATCTGGATCGCTCGAAGGAACTTTCATGGCCCATCCATCCGCCCAAGCCGCCTCCCGGTCGATTTCGCCGCTGGTCATCATCGCGGCGGGCTGCGCCATCTCGATGCTGACCTTCGGTCCGCGCGGCGCGATGGGCTTTTTCCAGCTTCCGGTGATCAGCGAGTTCAACTGGGGCCGCGACACCTTCGGTTTCGCCCTTGCCATCCAGAACCTGCTGTGGGGGCTGGGTCAGCCGTTTGCCGGGGCGGTGGCGGATCGCTACGGTGCGGTCAAGGTGTTGATTGCCGGCCTTGTGCTCTATGCGCTCGGATTGGTGGCGATGACCGTCTCGACGACCCCGATGCTGTTCAATCTCAGCGCCGGCGTCCTGTTCGGCTTTGCGCTGTCGGGCTGCTCGTTCAACCTGGTGCTGGCGGCCTTCGGCAAGCTGCTGCCGGCCGAATGGCGGGCGACGGCCTACGGCATCGGTACCGCGTCCGGCTCGTTCGGACAGTTCCTGTTCTCGCCGCTCTCGGTGGGGCTGATCGGCGCTTTCGGCTGGCGCGGCGCGCTTTATGTTTTTGCCGTGCTGCTGGTGCTGGCGGTTCCGCTGGCCTTCCTGCTGAAGACCGAACCGAACGCGGCGGCCAGCGCCGCGGAAGAGCCGCGCTCCACGCTGGCGGGAACGCTGGCGCATGCCTTTTCCCACCGCAGCTACATTCTGCTGGTGCTCGGGTTCTTCACCTGCGGCTTCCAGCTGGCCTTCATCACCGTGCATCTGCCGGCCTATCTGAAGGACGCCGGCCTCGATGCCTCGATCGGCGGCTGGGTGGTGGCGCTGATCGGCCTGTTCAACATCATCGGGTCGCTGTCGTCCGGCTGGCTGTGCAACCGCGTGCCCAAGCGCTACCTGCTGGCGGTGATCTATGCCTTGCGCTCGCTGTCGATCCTGGCGCTGGTGGCCCTGCCGGTGACCCCGGTGACGGCCATTGCCTTCGGCGCTTCGATGGGCCTGTTGTGGCTGTCGACGGTGCCGCCCACCTCCGCCCTGGTGGCGCTGATGTTCGGCACCCGCGACATGGCGATGCTCTACGGCTTCGTGTTCTTCTCCCATCAGGTCGGCGGCTTCCTTGGCGTCTGGCTGGGCGGCCTCATCTACGAGGCGCAGGGCAACTACGATCTGATCTGGTATGCCTCGATCGCTCTCGGCATCGCCTCGGCGGTGGTCAACCTGCCGATTGTCGAAAAGCCCGCGCCGGCGCGCCTGGCGGCGGCCTGAATGGTGCGGCTAAAGTGGACATGACCGGCGCGGCCGGATGCTCTAGGTTTCCGTCAATGTCTTGTGGAGTGATTGGGATGGCTGACGATTTCCGCGCACTGGTGGTGAAGAAGGACGAGGCGGGCTATCGCTGCGAGGATACCCGGCTCACCGAGGCCGATCTGATGGCCGGTGACGTGACCGTGCGCGTCACCCATTCGACCGTCAACTTCAAGGATGGCCTCGCCATCACCGGCAAGTCGCCGGTGGTGCGTACCTTTCCGCTGGTGCCGGGCATCGACTTCTGCGGGATCGTCGAGCGCTCGGAAGATGCGCGCTACAAGCCGGGCGATGCGGTGATCCTTACCGGCTGGGGTGTCGGCGAGGTTCATTCGGGCGGCTATGCCGAAAAGGCCCGCGTTAGGGGCGACTGGCTGGTGCCGTTGCCCAAGGGGCTGACGGCGGCCCATGCCATGGCCATCGGCACGGCGGGGTTTACCGCGGTGCAATCGGTGCTGGCGCTGGAGCGCCACGGCCTCAAGCCATCCGACGGACCAGCCCTCGTCACCGGCGCGGCGGGCGGCGTCGGCTCCGTCGCGGTGGCGGTGCTGGCCAGGCTCGGCTGGCATGTGATCGCCTCCACCGGCCGCATGGCGGAGGCGGATTATCTCAAATCGCTCGGCGCCGCCGAGGTGATCGACCGGACGGAGCTTGCCGGCCCCGTCAAGCCGCTGGCGCGCGAGCGCTGGGCGGCGGGCGTCGATTCGGTCGGCTCCACGACTCTGGCCAATGTCCTGTCGATGACCAGATCGAACGGCGCCATTGCCGCCTGCGGTCTGGCGCAGGGCATGGATCTGCCGACCTCGGTCGCCCCGTTCATCCTGCGCGGCGTGGCTCTGCTCGGCATCAACTCGGTGCCGGCCCCGCGCGATCTCAGGATCGAGGTGTGGAACCGCGTGGTGCGTGATGTCGATATGCGGCGGCTCGACGCGATGACCCGCACCATCGGGTTTAGCGAGATCATGCCAACGGCGCGCGCCATTCTCGACGGTCAGGTGCGTGGTCGCACGGTGGTGGAGATCGGTCGGGCCTGAGCGGCGCCCGTCATCCGCCCCTCGGCTCGTATCCTTCGATCAGCCGGCGCTGGCGCACCAGTTCCGCCCCGACGAAGTCGAGGAAGGCACGGATGCGCACCGCATTCTTGAGGTCGGCATGGGTCAGCAGCCACAGCGGCGAAGCGGCCTCGCGCATCGGCTCGCCGCAGCGCCGCAGCGCCGGATGCCGGTCGCCCGCAAAGCACGGCAGGAAGCCGACCCCGGTGCCGGCCTGGATCAGCCGCGCCGCCGAGGAGACGGCATTGACCTGCACCGCCATCCGCTGAGCCGGCAGATGCTGGGCCATCCAGCGGCCTGCTGTGGACAACGACACCGGGTCGCCGAAGCCGATCCAGTTGACATCCGCGGTCAGAATATCGGCAGGAAGGCCCTGCGCCATGGCCTCGCTGGCATAGGGCGCCCAGACCATACTGGCGATTCGGCGGCCGATCAGCGTATCGGTCGGCTCGATGGCGGCGCGGATCGCCACATCCGCGTCGCGCCGCGACAGGTTAAGGGGCCGCGCATCGATGATGATATCGAGAAAGATGCCCGGATACTGTTTGCGGAACGCCGCGAAGATCGGCGCCAGCATGTATTCGAGCATCGATTCGGTGGTGGTCACCCGAAGGTTGCCGGTCGGCCGCGCATCCATGCCGGCCATGCGTCGCTCGAAATCATAGACCGCGTCGGCCATCTGGCCGGCCACCGCGAGCATTTCCTCGCCGGCGGCCGTCAGTGTGTAACCGTTGCGTGATCGCTCGAACAGGCGCGTGCCGATCTGTTCTTCCAGCGTATTGAGCTTGCGGAAGACGGTCGAGTGATTGAGCTTGAGCGCCTCCGCGGCGGGGCCCAGGGCGCGATGCTCGGCGATGGTCTTGACGAGACGGAAATCGTCCCATTCGATCGTTTGCATGGTCGAAACATGACACAACTTTTGAGTGTCCGCACGCATTCCTGTAATTAGGCGTAAATGTGTTCTTTGCTTAATTGCATAGTGATTTCGGCGCTGCGGCCCGCTTTAACCGGTCATTGATCGCTTCTCCCAACCCTTTGTCAGGAATTGGCGCCACCGCAATCGCCGAAGCCTGCAATTTGTCGAGATTTCTCAGATAAATATACAAATGCGTTGCCGCTTCAGTAAGGTTAGCGGACGGTGACAGGTTTTGCACAACGGAGGCCAGGCCCGCGCCCTCCGGCAGGTCGGGACCGAAGGCGAGGACGGCTTCGCCCGGCGAAATTCGGGTTGCATTGAGCCGCACCGGGGTCGCCGGCGCATAATGCGAGGCCAGACGACCGGGCGAGGGCGGGGCGTTTTCGTCGGTGCCGGCGGCGACGTCGAGCACCGGCCGGCCGATCACCGATTCGATGTCGTTGCGGGTGATCGCGCCCGGCCTGAGCCAGTAGGCGTTCCCGTCGACGCACGCGACGATCGTCGACTCCAGCCCCACTTCTGCGGCCCCTGCGTCGAGCACGGCATCGATTGCGCCGTCCAGATCAGCCAGCACATGCGCGGCCAGGGTGGGCGAGACATGACCCGAGCGATTGGCGCTGGGGGCTGCGACCGGCCGGCCGAACCTGCCGAGCAAGGCCCGCGCGACCGGATGGGAGGGCACGCGCAGGCCGACGCTGGCCAGGCCGGCCCGCGCCAGATCGCAGACCTCGCCGGTATCGGCGATCGGCACTACCAGCGTCAGCGGCCCCGGCCAGAACGTCTCCGCAAGCGAAAGCGCCAGCGGTTCAAACACGCCCTCGCGCCGCGCGGCAGCCAGATCGGCCACATGCGCGATCAGCGGGTTGAACGCCGGCCGTCCCTTCGCCGCAAAGATGCCGGCCACCGCCGCGCTGTCGGTCGCATCGGCCCCGAGCCCGTAGACCGTCTCGGTCGGAAAGGCGACGAGCCGCCCCTGCCCGAGCAGGCGGGCGGCGTTGGCGATGCCGTCATCGTCGGTGCGAAGGCACAAGGTCATGCCGCGCCTGTAGCCCAAGCCTTTCCCGCGGGCAATCATTCGGGCGAAAGTCGGATCGTGCCTTTTCGCCTGTCCTCTGGATCAGCACGACCGATTTGGTTAGATGTGAACGGACACTGGAGGAAACCATGAGCTATCGCGCGCCGGTCGAGGATATCCTGTTCGCCATGATCCATGCCGGCGGGCTGGACAAGGGCATCGCCAGCGGCATCTATGCCGACCTCGACGACGGCGTTGCGAGCGCCATCCTTGAGGAGGCCGGCAAATTCGCCGCCGATCGGCTGGCCCCGCTCAACAAGGTGGGCGATTCCCACGGCACCCCGTTCCGCGATGGCAAGGTGACCATGCCGCCGGGCTGGCTGGAAGCCTATCGCGATTGGGCGGCCGCCGGCTGGTGTTCCATCGTGGCCGCGCCCGATCACGGTGGCCAGGGGCTGCCGATCCTGCTCAATTCCGCCTGCACCGAGATGTGGAACTCGGCCAACATGGCGTTTTCGCTCAACCCGCTGCTGACGATGGGAGCGGTGGAGGCGCTGACCGCGCATGGCTCGGACGCGCTGAAAAAGACCTATCTTGAGCGCATGATCTCGGGCGAGTGGACCGGCACCATGAACCTGACCGAGCCGGGCGCCGGCTCCGATCTTGCCCAGATGCGCACCCGCGCCGAACGGGCCGGCGACGGCAGCTATCGCATCACCGGATCGAAGATCTTCATCACCTACGGCGAGCATGACCTGACCGGAAACATCATCCATCTGGTGCTCGCCCGCCTGCCGGATGCGCCGGCCGGCACGCGCGGCATTTCGCTGTTCCTGGTGCCGAAATTCCTGGTCAATGCCGATGGGTCCCTGGGTGCGCGCAACGATGTGCGCTGCCATTCCATCGAGCACAAGCTCGGTATCCATGCTTCGCCCACCTGCACGATGGTGTTCGGGGATAACGGCGGCGCCATCGGCTACCTGATCAGCGAGGAAAACCGCGGCCTTGCCTGCATGTTCACGATGATGAACAACGCCCGCCTCGGCGTCGGCCTGCAGGGTGTCGCCATCGCCGAGCGTGCCTACCAGCACGCGCTTGCCTATGCCGGCGAGCGCAAGCAGGGCCGTGCGGTCGGCTCGGCCAGCGCAGGGCCGGATGCGATCATCGCCCATCCCGATGTCAAGCGCATGCTGCTCGACATGCGCACCAAGACGGCGGCGGCGCGTGCGCTGTGCTTTGCCACCGCCGGCGCTCTCGACCGGGCCGAGCGGCTTGAGGATGCGGCCCAGCGCCGCGCCGCGCACGATCTTGCCAGCCTGCTGACCCCGGTCGCCAAGGCATTTTCCACCGACATCGGCATTGAGGTGGCCTCCACCGGCGTGCAGATTCACGGCGGCATGGGCTTTGTCGAGGAAACCGGCGCCGCCCAGCACCTGCGCGATGCGCGCATCGCTGCGATCTATGAGGGCACCAACGGCATCCAGGCCATCGATCTGGTCACCCGCAAGCTGCCGCTCGCCGAGGGCGAAACGGTGCGCGCGGCGATCCGGTCCTATCGTGATGCCGCCGACAAGGCGGCGGCGATCAACGATCCGGGCTTTGTTCGCATCGGCCAGATCCTGCGCGGCGCGGTGGCCTCGCTGGAAAAATGCACCGATTTCATGCTGAAGGCCCTGCGGGACGCGCCCAATGATGCGCTCGCCGGGGCCACGCCCTACCTCCGGCTCTACGGCGTCGCGGCGGGCGGCGCCTACCTTGCCGAACAGGCGCTGGCCGCGCGCGTGGCCAAGGCCGCCGGCGAGACCGACCCTGCCAACGACCGCCGCATCGCCGATGCCCGGTTCTTCATCGAGAACCATGCATCGAGTGCCGGCGGACTGGAGATCGCCATTCTGGAAGGCGCCGACGAGATCAATGCGAGTTACGGCACCTGAGGCATGTGCGGCCGCTATGCGCTGACCCTGCCGCCCGAAGCGGTGCGGGCCTATTTCGGCTATGTCGACCAGCCGAATTTCCCGCCCCGCTACAACATCGCGCCCACCCAGCCGATTGCGCTGATGCGGCTGGAGGAGGGGCGCCGCCGTTTTGCGCTGGCGCGCTGGGGGTTCCTGCCTGCCTTCGTCAAGGACATGCGCGACTTTCCGCTGATCCTCAATGCGCGCGCCGAAGGCATCGAGGCCAAACCCTCGTTCCGGGCCGCCATCCGCCGGCGCCGCTGCCTTGTCCTGGCCGACGGCTTCTATGAATGGCGCCGGCTCGGCAAGACCAAGCAGCCGTTCCTGATCCGCCGGCCCAATCGCGGTCCCATCGCCTTTGCCGGCCTGTGGGAAACCTGGCATTCCGCCGATGGCAGCGAGATGGATACCGCCTGCATCATCACCTGCGGCCCCAACGCGGTGATGGCCGCGATCCACGACCGCATGCCGGTCATCCTGGAGCCGCCCGCCTTCGATGTCTGGCTCGACCCATCGAGCCCGGCCGATGACGTGATGGCGCTGCTTCGCCCGGCGCCGGATCACGTGCTGGAGCTGCTGCCGGTGTCGACCACGGTCAATGCCGCCACCAACGAGGGGCCGGACGTGCAGGAGCCGGCCTGAACGAAAAAGGGCGATCCGCCGGACCGCCCCTGTTTCCCAGTCGCTCGTGCGGGGCGGTGCTTACAGCACCACCACCTTGGCGCCTTCCTTGACCCGGTTGTAGAGGTCGATCACGTCGATGTTGTACATGCGGATGCAGCCGAGCGACTGATTGCGGCCGATCGACTCCGGCTCGTTGGTGCCGTGAATGCGATACAGCGTGTCCTTGCCATCGTCGTAGAGATAGATGGCGCGCGCGCCGAGCGGGTTCTGCGGGCCGCCCGGCACGGAGCCCGGCAGGGACGGGTTGATCGACCGGGCATCGTTGCCCGGCGTCCAGCTCGGCCATTCCGCCTTGCGGCCAATGACGGCGGTGCCTGACCAGATGAACGCATCCTGCCCGACGGCGATGGGATAGCGCAGGGCGGTGCCGCCTTCCTCGATCAGATAGAGGAACTTCTCGTTGGAATTGACCACGATGGTCCCGGGGGCCTTTTCGCTGGTCGGATTCTGGATGCGGTAGCGGGCGCGGATCGGATCGATCTCGGACGGCATCGGAGGGGCCAGCGCCATCAGTTCGAGATCGCGTCCCTTGAGCGCCGGGTCGGCGATCGTCTCATACTTGCACCCTGCCAACATTGCGGCCAGACCCGCCGCCAGCAACACCTTGATCCCGTTCATGCCCCTGCCTGCCATTACGTCACGTCGGTTCACATGTTGTGGACCAACAATCTTCATGAAGAGTTAACCATACTCGGGTGCCGGCGGTGTGCGCCGCCGCACCTTGTCCATGCCTGATTAACCAAAACGCTTCCCCTGTCCACGCCGGAGATGCAGGAGATGGCAAATTTGTCCAATTGCCGCCGGCCGTGTTGCATGCATGTCTATGGCAAGGAAAGGGAGACGCCGCGTGCCGACACTGCTGATCGAGGACCCGATATTCCAGCGCCACGTCATGCCGGAGGGTCATCCGGAACGGCCCGCGCGGTTGCAGGCCATCGCGCAGGTGCTGGGGCAGGAGGGATTCGCGGCCCTCAAGCGTGAAAGTGCCACGCGGGCCGATCCGCGGGCGGCCGAGCTTGCGCATCCTGCCCGCCATGTCACCCGTGTGCTGACCGCCGCACCCAGCGACGATTTTCATTTCTTCGACGCCGACACGCCGATGTCGCCGGAGAGCCTTGAGGTGGCCTTGCATGCGCTCGGCTCGGCCATGCGCGCGGTTGATGCGGTGATGACCGGCGAGGTTGCCAACGCCTTCGTGGCCGCCCGTCCGCCTGGCCACCACGCCGAGAAGGAAACGGCGATGGGCTTCTGCTTCTTCAACAACATCGCGGTGGCGGCCCGCCACGCCCAGCAGGCCCATCGCGCCGAGCGCGTCGCCATTCTGGATTGGGATGTGCATCACGGCAACGGGACGCAGGACATCTTCTGGAACGACAAGTCGGTGTTGTTCTGCTCGACGCACGAGATGCCGCTCTATCCCGGCACCGGGGCGGCGCGCGAACAGGGCGAGCACAACACCATCGTCAACGTGCCCCTCAGCGCCGGCGACGACGGGCGCGTGTTCAAGGAGCACCTGCGCGATGCCATCCTGCCGCGCCTGCGTGCGTTTTCGCCCGATCTCATTCTGATTTCGGCGGGGTTCGACGCGCATGTGCGCGATCCGCTCGCCAACATCCGCCTGACCGAGCAGGATTTCGCCTGGGCGACCGAGGCGGTGATGGAGATCGCCGCCATCAAGTGCCGCGGCCGCGTCGTGTCGCTGCTGGAAGGCGGCTACGACCTGCAGGGCCTTGCCTTCTCGGTGGGCGCGCATGTGAACATGCTGATGAAGGGATAACCGGCGGCCGAATGCCAGAAGTCATGGCCGCTGTCGCGCCGGACGCCTTTTCAGGCGCCCACCTGCGCCCGGTGCCGCAGCAGGTGATCGGCCAGCACGATGGCGACCATCGCTTCGCCGACCGGCACGGCGCGAATGCCGACGCACGGATCGTGGCGGCCCTTGGTCAGGATGTCGATTTCGTTGCCATAGCGGTCGATCGACCTGCGCGGGGTCAGGATCGATGAGGTCGGCTTGACCGCAAAGCGCGCAACCACCGGCTGGCCGGTGGAGATACCGCCCAGGATGCCGCCGGCATGGTTGGCCGAGAACACGGGACGGCCCGACGCGTCGAGGCGGATTTCATCGGCGTTTTCCTCGCCCGTCAGTTCCGCCGCGCCCATGCCGGCGCCGATCTCGACGCCCTTGACCGCGTTGATGCTCATCAGCGCGCTGGCAAGGTCCGAGTCGAGCTTGCCGTAGATGGGAGCGCCGAGCCCGGCGGGAACCCCCTCGGCGACGATCTCGATCACCGCGCCAATGGAGGAGCCCGCCTTGCGGATACCGTCGAGATAATCGGAAAAGAAGTCGACCGAGCCCGGATCGGGGCAGAACAACGGGTTGGCGTCCACCGCCTCCCAGTCCCAGCGGCTGCGGTCGATCCGGTGCGGGCCGAGCTGCACCAGCGCCCCGCGGATGCGCATATCGGGGATCACCTTGCGCGCGATGGCCCCGGCGGCCACCCGCATCGCGGTTTCGCGCGCCGAGGAGCGGCCACCGCCGCGCGGATCGCGGATGCCGTATTTGGCGTCATAGGTGAAATCGGCATGGCCGGGCCGGAACTGCTCGCCGATGGCGCTGTAGTCCTTGGAGCGCTGATCGACATTGTCGATGATCAGCCCGATCGACGTGCCCGTGGTGCGCTGGATGCCATCCTTCTCGGTGTAGACACCCGAGACGATCCGCACCTGATCCGGCTCCTGCCGCTGGGTGGTGAAGCGGCTCTGGCCAGGCCGGCGACGGTCAAGATCGCGCTGGATGTCAGTTTCGCTCAGCGCAAGGCGCGGCGGGCAGCCGTCGACCACGCAGCCAATGCTCGGCCCGTGGCTCTCGCCGAAGGTCGTGAAGCGGAACAGATGGCCGAAACTGTTGTGCGACATGGCCGGCACCTGCCGCCTTCTTTGCCGCCCGTCAAGCGGTTTATGGCATCCAGTAGGCGCCGCCCGCCTCGAACACCAGCGCGCGCCCCTGCCAGATGTCGACGATGGTGGCCTCGTTCTCTTTCATGCCGGCGAGCCGCACCAGCAGCGTCCGGGCGATACCGCCGTGGGCGACGACGATGGTCTCGCCGGTCAGATCGTCGAATACCGGCCACACCCGGTCGAGCAGCATGGCGTAGCTCTCGCCGTCGGGCGGCACAAATCCCCATTTGTTGCGGGCGCGGGCGCGGGCGCGATCGGGAAAATGCTGGGACACATCGCGCCAGGTCAGCCCTTCCCAGGAGCCGAAGTTGATTTCCTCAAGCCGCGGATCGATCCGATAGCCGCCTTTCGGCATGCCGATGGCGTGTCTGAGAATGTCAGCGGTCTCGCGGGCCCGGATCATCGGGCTGACGATCCACGGCAGCTTTTCGACCCGCGGGCCGAGCAGATCGCGCAAGGGTTGGCCAACCTGGGCGGCCTGCTGGCGCCCCAGGTCGTTGAGCGGAATGTCCTTGGAGCCCTGCAGCCGCCCCTCGCGGTTCCAGTCGGTCTCGCCATGCCGGATGAAATAGAGCTTCGGTCGCGCCGGTGCGCCGGGGCGCGCAGGCGCCAGCGGCGTTCCTGCCTTCATTGAATGCTCACCGTCCCCTTGACCTCGCGCACGCGCCCGTCGGGATAGCTGACGGTGTAGAGGAAGCTGTCGTCCCCCTTGAACCGCGCCTTCGAGCGATAGATCACCGAAATGCCGGCCGGAGAAACGCCCAGACAGCGTCCGCGCGGAATTCCGGGCGCCGACTGCAGGTTCACCGGGTCCTTGCGGGTGCGCAGCGTGCCGTTCTTGGGCGGCTGGGTGAAGTCGACCGTCGGTCGGTCGCCGACTTTGCAGGTCTTGTCGATGGTGATGTACGAGCCGATGAACACGTCCCGGTCGGTGCGGGCTGTCTTGCTCACTTCCACCGAGGAACGGTCGGCAACCACCGGCGCGGCCGGGGCGGGTTCCGGCGCATTGGCACGCGGCGGCGCGGTAAAGCCCGGGGGCGAGGCCGGCTGGGCGGCGGGCGCGGGAGCCTGCGCCAGCGCAGCGGTCGGGAGGAGAAGGCTCAGGAAAAGGGCAGCGTTCCGCATGACATCACCGCGACTGGGAGGATTGGCGAATTCTGCCCTGATTCGCCTCATCCGTCGCGGTCGAGCGAAAGATCAGGCGCGTCCGGGTTCTTCATGCCGACAATGTGATAGCCGGCGTCGACATGATGGATCTCGCCGGTGACGCCGCGCGCCAGATCAGAGCAGAAATAAGCCCCGACATCGCCCACTTCATCGATGGTGACGGTGCGCCGCATCGGCGAATTGTATTCGTTCCACTTCAGGATGTAGCGGAAGTCGCCGATGCCGGATGCAGCCAGCGTCTTGATCGGGCCGGCCGAAATGGCGTTGACGCGGATGTTCTTCGGGCCGAGATCGGCGGCAAGGTAGCGCACGCTTGCCTCCAGCGCCGCCTTGGCCACGCCCATCACGTTGTAGTGCGGCATCCACTTTTCGGCGCCGTAATAGGTCAGCGTGAGCAGCGAGCCCCCGTCGGGCATCAGCTTTTCGGCGCGCTGGGCGATGGCAGTGAAGGAATAGCAGGAAATCAGCAGCGATTTGGAGAAGTTGCCCTCGGTCGTCTCGATATAGCGGCCCGACAGCTCGTCCTTGTCGGAAAAGGCGATGCAATGAATGACGAAATCAAGTTTGCCCCAGCGCTTTTCGATCTCGCCGAAGACCGAGTCGATTGTCGCAGCGTCGGTGACATCGCAATGGCCGACGACGATCGCCTCAAGCTCGGCAGCCAGCGGCTCGACCCGCTTTTTCAAGGCGTCGCCCTGATAGGTGAAGGCAAGCTCGGCGCCCTGATCGCGACAGGACTTGGCAATGCCCCAGGCGATGGACCGGTTGTTGGCGACCCCCATCACCAGTCCCCGCTTGCCGGCAAGAATGCCGCCTTTGCCCGCCATGGTCTTCTCCGTGCGTCCGATACGACACGGCGCATACCCCGATTGGAACCGGGGAAGCAAGCATGAAAAGCCGGAAATCGCCGGCAATCGGCCCGGATCAGTCGCCGCGACGGCGCCGCATCAGCGCGGCAAGCTCGGCATCCTGTTCGGGCAGGATGATATCGATGGCGGCCAGAACGTCACCACGCGCGCCATCCTCGCCCTTCAGGCCCTTGCCGCGCAGGCGAAAACTGCGCCCGCCGCTGGTGCCCGCCGGCAACGTCATTTCCACCTCGCCCTCAAGCGTCGGGACGCGGATCGCTCCGCCCAGCACCGCATCGGCCAGCGAGACCGGCACGCGCACCTTGAGGTCGCTGCCCTCCGCCTGAAAACGCGGATGCGGCAGGTAGCGGACGGTCAGCAGCACATCGCCGCGGCGCCCGCCGCCGCTGCCGGCCTCGCCCTGTCCGGCCAGCCGGATCGTCTTGCCCTCGCCGATCCACGCCGGCACGCGCACTTCCAGGGTGCGCCCGCCCGGCACGCCGACGCGCTTGGTAGCGCCGCTGGCGAGTTCCTCGAGTGTGATCCGCACCTCGCCGGCAACGTCGCGGCCCGGCTGGGCGCGTGAACCACGTTGGGCCCCGCCCATGCCGGAAAAGCCGCGCAGGATGTCGCCCAGAATGTCCTCGGCGCCGGGATGGCCGCCGCGCGGACCACCGCCCATGTCGAAATGGAACCCGAAGCTCTCCGCTCCGCCGCCGGGGCCGAACGGGCCGCCGCCGGCAAAACCCTGCCCGCCGGCGAAGCCCTGGAAGGTCGGCTTGCCCTCGGCATCGATCTCGCCGCGATCGAACTTCGCCTTCTTGTCCTTGTCGCCCAGGATCTCGTAGGCATTGTTGACCTCCGCGAACCTTTCCTTGGCGCGCGGATCGGAACTGTTGCGGTCGGGGTGGAACTGCTTGGCCAACTTGCGGTAGGCGGCTTTGATCTCCGCCTCGCTGGCCGAACGGGGCACCCCCAGCACGGTGTAGGGATCACGCATCGTCAGACCTGCATCCTGAAAACATCACTCGGCAGAGATGTGGGGAGGCCCGGCCGATTCTGCAATGCACAATCGGCGGCGATCAGCCCGGCTTCAGCCAGGGCTTGACCTCGCGCAGGAACCATTCGTTCGGCCCGGTGCGGCAGGTACTGCCCTGCAACTGGCTGGTGTCGCTGGCAAGGGTCAACTGGGCGATGAAGCTGCGGCAGACGCGGTCGTCGACCACGTAGAGCGGTCCGGCGGCGACAAAGCTGCCCTTCTTGCCGGAGACCGGATTGTCCCAGGAAACCGGTGCGCCGTTGCCCTGCGGATCAACCGCGATGGCCAGCGCCGCATGGGCGCGGCGGGTATCCTCGGCGTCGAATTTGGAGGACAGGATCGGCGCCGGTCGCGCGTCGGTGGAGCCGGTGACCTCATCGTCGCCGGCAAGCGAGCCGATCGGCATGGTCACGCTGCACCCGCCGGTCGCCAGCGCGATCAGCAGCCCGGCCACGGGCAGCAGCGCGCCGAGGGACCTTTTGCAGGACCGCTCTGCCGCAGTATATGACGTATGAACGCTATAGCGCCTGAACACGCAGCACCAACCCGAACTCGAAGCCCCCATCAGCCATTGCAAGGGAAATGCGTTAATGTCCGATGACTTCACCGAGGCGGGCGATCCCTTCGCCCTGTTCGCGGCCTGGCTGGCCGATGCCAAGAAAAGCGAGCCGAACGATCCCAATGCCATGGCGCTGGCCAGTGTCGATGCGGACGGATTGCCCAACGTGCGCATGGTGCTGATGAAGGACTTCGATGCAGAGGGCTTTGTGTTCTATACGAACTACGAGAGCGCCAAGGGTCGCGAAATCCTCGGCCAACTGAAGGCTGCGGCGGTTTTTCACTGGAAATCGCTGCGCCGGCAGGTGCGTCTGCGCGGCCCGGTTGAGCAGGTGACGGCGGCCGAGGCGGACGCCTATTTCGCCTCCCGCCCGCGCGATGCGCGCATCGGCGCCTGGGCCTCGCAGCAGTCGCGTCCGCTCGAAAGCCGCTTTGCGCTGGAGAAACAGGTTGTTTACTATGGCACGCGATTTGCCATCGGCGAGGTGCCGCGACCGCCCCATTGGAGCGGCTTCCGCATCCGTCCGGTGGAAATCGAGTTCTGGCATGACCGGCCGTTCCGCCTGCACGACCGGTCGGTGTTTCGCCGCACCAGCCCGGGCGAACCCTGGACACGCACCCGCCTTTACCCGTGAGGAACCCCGCCATGTCCGCCAATGCCGAACGCCGCACCCTGCTTCTCACCGGCGCCTCGCGCGGTATCGGCCATGCCACGGTCAAGCGCTTTTCCTCCGCCGGCTGGCGGGTGATCGCCTGTTCGCGCCAGCCCTTCCCCGAGGATTGTCCATGGGAGGCGGGCAGGGACGATCACGTCCAGGTCGATCTGTCCGATGTCAACGACACCATGCGGGCGATCGAGGACATTCACCGCCGGCTGGGGGACGGCCGGCTGCACGCGCTGGTCAACAATGCCGGCGTCTCGCCCAAGGGGCCGGGCGGCTCGCGCCTCGGCGCCATCGACACCGCGATCCGCGATTGGAACCATGTGTTCCAGGTCAATTTCTTCGCCCCCATCCTGCTGGCGCGCGGCTTGATCAACGAACTCAAGGCGACGCGTGGCTCGGTGGTCAATGTCACGTCGATCGCCGGCAGCCGCGTGCATCCGTTTGCGGGCGCTGCCTATGCCACCTCGAAGGCGGCGTTGCAGGCGCTGACGCGCGAGATGGCGGCCGATTTCGGTCCCTACGGCATCCGCGTCAACGCCATCTCCCCCGGCGAGATCGACACCGCCATTCTTTCCCCCGGCACCGAGAAGATCGTCGAGACGCTGCCGTTGCGCCGGCTCGGCACGCCTGAGGAAGTCGCCAAGGCGATCTACTTCCTCTGCACCGAGCAATCCTCCTACGTCACCGGCGCCGAACTGCACATCAACGGTGGCCAGCACGTATGAGCCGTCTCTACCCCGAGCGCCCGTTTCTTGCCGTCTCGGTGGCAGTTTTCCGCAACGGCCGCGTGCTGATCGCCCAGCGGGCCAGCGGGGCGGGCATCGGCAACTGGTCGCTGCCCGGCGGCATGGTGGAAACCGGCGAGCGGCTGGAGGAGGCCGCCTTGCGCGAACTCGACGAGGAGACCGGCGTCAGCGCCCGCATCGTCGGCTTTGTCGGCCCGGTGGAGATCATTGGCCATGACGAGGCGGGGCGCGTGCGCAACCATGCGGTGGTGCTGGTCTATGCCGCCCAATGGCTGGCGGGCGAGGGCACGACCAGCCCGGAAGCTTCCGCCATCGACTGGGTCGATCCGCTGGCGCCCGGCGCTCGCCCGATGACCGAGAATTTGCCGGCCGTGCTGGCGCGGGCCGCCGGGATCGCCCGCGAGGCTGCGGCATGATCGGGCGGGGCTGTATCGCACTGTTGCTGTCGCTGCTGGTCTTCAATGGGGCGATGGGCCAGCAGCGCCCGCGTGCCCCGGCGCCGCCGCCCGCCCCACCGCCCGCGGTGCAGCCCGAGCCGCCGCCGCCGGTGTTCGAGCCGCAACTGCTCAAGCTCGCCGAAATCCTCGGCGCGCTCACCGCGCTCGGCGAGGTGTGCCGTGCGGATCTCAAATCGGCGACAGGCGAGAGCGCTGGCGAGGACTGGCGCAACCGGATGCGCGACCTGATCGACGTCGAGGCCCAGACGGCCGGGCAGAAGGAGCGCATGGCCGGCGCCTTCAATCGGGGGTTGACCACCTATCGCATCAGCCACCGCACCTGCACCCCGGCCGGCCGTCTGGCGCTCGAAAGGCTGCTGCGCGAGGGGGCGGGAATTGCGGCCGATCTGGCCAGCCGCTACGGCACCTGAGCGGCCGTTGCGCGGATTGCTCAACCGGGTTAACCTTTTTTAAAGACTTGGCTCCCCTTCGCCGCGTTTGGCGTCTAGGGTGCCACGCACTGAGGACGGCAAGGCCGCAACGGACGGGCGCAATGATCGGGCAAAGCAACAAGGTCGATACCGACGAGGCTGAATTTGCGGCCCAGCGCAAGGCGGCGTTCAGCTATGTCAGCGAGGCCTTCGCCGAGGCGCGCATGGACGGGATCGAGGGTGATTGCCTCGCCCAGGCGGCGCTGTTCGCGGCGTTCAAGGAATTTGTCGAGACCTATGGCGAGGAGCCTGTGGCTGCTTTTGCCGAGCGCCTGCCCGATCGCATTCGCCGCGGCGAGTTCACCGTCGAGCGCATTCGCCAGTAAACATCCCCAATGGCCTGTTGAATGACCCTCAGGGTCATTAAAGGGACGTTGCATAGGAGCGAAGCGACGCCGAGCCGATGCGAGGGGCGGCCCGCCACTGGCGGGCTACCATAAACCCGCGAAGCGACGCCGAGCCGATGCGAGGGGCTCCCGCCATTGGCGGGCTACTATAGACCTGCAACGCGACGCCGAGTTGACGCGAGGGGCTCCCGCCACTGGCGGGCTACTATAAACCCGCGAAGCGACGCCGAGCCGATGCGAGGGGCGGCCCGCCACTGGCGGGCTACTATAAACCTGCAACGCGACGCCGAGCCGATGCGAGGGGCTCCCGCCACTGGCGGGCTACTATAAACCTGCAACGCGACGCCGAGTTGACGCGAGCGCGCGTGTAATAGCGGTTCGCGGGGCTTGAGGTCACCAGCGCGCGGCCCTATCTGTGAGCGATCCGGCGCGTGCTGCGCCGATTCATCCCAGGATAGTCCATGCCCCTCGTCCATCTGCCCGATCGCGGCGTCGTCAAGGTTGTCGGCGAGGATGCGCGCAGCTTTCTCAATGGCCTTGTCACCGCCGACATGGCGAAAGTATCGCCCTCGCATGCCGGGTTTGCCGCGCTGCTTGCGCCTCAAGGCAAGATCTTCTGCGATTTTCTGATTGCCGAGGCCCAGGCCGAGGACGGCGGCGGCTTCTTTCTCGATCTGCCGCGCGCACTGGCGCCCGACGTGATGCAGCGTCTCAACATGTACAAGCTGCGCGCCCAGGTGATGGTGGAGGATCTGTCCGACATTCTCGGGGTTGCTGCCGAGGTGGGGGCGGGCGGGTTCGACCCGGAGGATTACCTCACCTATGCCGACCCGCGCCTTGCCGCGCTGGGGCGTCGCGTGATCGGCGAACGCAACACGCTCGCCGGCATTGGCGGCGATCCGGCGACCTATCACGCCCGCCGCATCGAACTTGGCGTGCCCGAGGGCGGCAAGGATTTCGCCTACAACGATGCGTTTCCGCACGAAACGCTGATGGATCAGCTCAACGGCGTCGATTTCCACAAGGGTTGCTATGTGGGGCAGGAGGTGGTTTCGCGCATGCAGCATCGTGGCGCCGTGCGCACCCGCATCGTGCCGGTGACTTACGAGGGCGGCTTTGCCCCGATCGAGGGCGTCGATGTGGTTGCCGGGGGCAAGGTGATCGGCCGCGCCGGCTCGCAGCATCAGGGGGCGGGTCTTGCCATGCTGCGGCTCGACAAGCTGGCCGATGCGCTGGGGCAGGGCCTGGTGGTCAGCGCCGGCGGCATCGGCCTGATCGCGCGCAAGCCGGATTTTGCTGGTTTCGACCTGCCGGGCGCGCATGGCTGAGCCGGCTGTCCAGCGCCCGCCGGTCCTGCATCCGGATGGCCGCTACCGGTGCCCCTGGCCGGGCACCGATCCTGTCTATGTCGCCTATCACGACACCGAATGGGGCGTGCCGGAGTTCGACGACCGCGCCTTGTTTGAAAAGCTGCTGCTCGACGGGTTCCAGGCGGGCCTGTCGTGGATCACCATTTTGCGCAAACGCGACAGCTTCCGCCGCGCCTTCGACGGGTTTGAGGCAGAACGGATGGTCCGTTATGGCCCTGACAAGATCATGAGCCTCATGGCCGATCCCGGCATCGTCCGCAACCGCATGAAGGTGGAAGGGGCGGTGGACAGCGCCCGCGCCTATCTTGAGCTGATGGAAAAGGGCGGGTTTGCCCGTCACCTCTGGGGCTTCCTCGATGGTCGGCCGCTGCAGAACAGCTTTCGCGGATTGGAGGAGGTGCCGGCCGAGACGCCGCTGTCGCAGAAGATATCGAAAGACCTCAAGGCGCGCGGCTTCCGGTTCTGCGGCCCCACCATTGTCTATGCCTTCATGCAGGCGACCGGCATGGTCAACGATCACCTCGTCGGCTGCTTCCGCCACGCCGAATGCGCGGCGCTGGCGCGGGATTTCTAGCCTTGGCCCGCGCCCCCGCTGCTCCGCGTGCCTGGCAGCGCATGCTGTCCGGCCGCCGGCTCGATCTGCTTGATCCGTCCCCGCTCGACATCGAGATCGAGGACGTCGTCCATGGCCTTGCCCGCGTCGCCCGCTGGAACGGCCAGACCCTCGGTGCACATATCTTCTCGGTCGCCCAGCACTCGCTGCTGGTCGAGGCGATCGCGCAGGGGCTGCGGCAGGATCTGCCGGCGCGCGGCGCGCTGTTCGTGCTCCTGCACGATGCGGCGGAATTCGTGGTCGGCGACATGATTTCGCCGCTGAAAGCCGTGCTCGATCCCGGCTACAAGGCGGTGGAGGCGCGGGTCCTGTCGGCGGTGCTGGTGCGGGTGGGGCTGCCGGCGACGCCGCGCCGCGAAGTGCAGGCGCTCGCCAAGGAGGCCGATCGCATCGCCGCCTATCACGAGGCGGTGACGCTGGCCGGGTTCACCGAACCGGAGGCGACGCGGATTTTCGGCGGCCAGCCGCCACTGCCGGTGGCGTTGCGGGATATGCTGGTGCCCTGGGGCGCGGAAGCGGCCAAAGACCGCTTTCTTGCCCGGTTTTCCGCCCTTTCGACAGGAGTTTGAGATGCCGCGCCTGCATGTCTGCTCGCTTGAGCTTCTGCATGAAACGGTGCGGCGGACCGACGCCAGCCACGTGCTGACGCTGATGAAGAACGTGGGTCAGGTGCGAACGCCGGCCAGCATCGCACCAGGGCGCCACCTCAAGCTCGATTTCTCCGACATCGTCGAGGAAAGGCCCGGCGAGGTGGCTCCATCGCTGGAACACGTCCACGGCATTCTCGATTTTGTTGCCGGCTGGGATCGCGTCCGGCCACTGGTCATTCATTGCTATGCCGGGATTTCCCGTTCGACGGCGGCCGCTTTCATCGCGGCCTGCGCGCTGCGGCCGGACCAATCCGAACAGGACATCGCCACGCTTATTCGCGCCCGCTCGCCGAGCGCCGTGCCGAACGCGCTTCTCATCCGCTTTGCCGATGGACGGATGGGGCGAAATGGGCGCATGATCGCAGCCATCGACAGAATCGGTGCTGGCAACGGGGCGACCGCAGGGACGCCCTTTCATATCGATGTCGGGGATTCATAACCAGAAGCGGCCGGGATTTGTTCGCCCCATGACCGACAGCAAGCAGGCAACCAACATCGAGATCGGACTGGCGGCGGCCATTGTCACCGTGCGCGAGGACGAACCGCTCGTATTGGTCACTGACGCCGGGGTTGGCAACATGCCGGCGCTGCCATCGGGCGCGTTCAATCCGCTGGCCCACCGCACCTTCGAGATCGGCCTGCGTGCCTGGGTGAAAGAGCAGGCCGGGCTCGATCTCGGCTATGCCGAGCAGCTCTATACGTTCGGTGATCGGGGCCGCCACGCCCAGCCGGGAGACGTCGGCCCGCATGTGGTGTCGGTCGGCTATCTGGCCTTGACCGGGCTTGGCCGCGCGACGGTCGGCAACACCCAGTTCCTGCCCTGGTATCGTTTTCTGCCGTGGGAGGACTGGCGCGGCGGCCGGCCGAAGATGATCGACGAAATCCTGCTGCCCGCGCTGCAGCCCTGGGCCGCGCGCCAGCAGTCGGACGCCGAGGTGACGGATCGGCGCGGTCTGTCGCGCTGGGAGCGGCTGAAACTGTGCTTCGGCCTCGATGGCGCCCCCTTCGATGAGGAAAAGGCGCTGGAGCGGTATGAGCTGCTGTATGAGGCCGGCATGGTGATGGAATCGATCCGCGATGGCCGGGCCGATCCCGCCCATGCCGTCGGCCCCGGTCTCGGCATGGCCATGACCTACGATCATCGCCGCATCCTCGCCACGGCCATCGGCCGGCTGCGGGGCAAGCTGAAATACCGCCCGGTGATTTTCGAACTGATCCCGGCGGAATTCACCCTCACCTCGCTGCAACTCACCGTCGAGGCGATTTCCGGTCGGCAATTGCACAAGCAGAACTTCCGCCGGCTGGTGGAAACCTCGCATCTGGTCGAGCCGACCGGCGGGCGCACCACCACCGGCGGTCGTCCCGCCGCGCTGTTCCGCTTCCGCCGCGAAGTGATGGCCGAGCGCCCGGCCCCCGGCATCCGCGTCGGCACGCGCGGGTGATCCTGCGCGCCCCGCCTATCGGTTGAGCGCGCCGTCCTTGCCGATAACGGCGCATTTCCTGCCCGCTGATTCGAGACAGGCCTGGGCACGCTGGCTCTCGTCCAGCCGGGCAAATACCCAGATGCCGAGCGCCAGCAGCACCGCGACGATCGCAATGGCTCCGATGGTTTGGCGTCTATGGTGCGGCATGGGTGGTTGGGATCAACGGGGCCACGGTTTTAGCGGCAATCACAAGAAAGGTCTTTCCGGCCGAATTGAGGCGCGTGCCTTTCCTGGGTCGTTCGGCGATCCGGGCGGATGCTGGCGCGGATCGGATCATGCAACAACGGGGCAATCCAGTCTCTGGGCACAGCGCATTTTCGCGATAGCATATCGCCAACAACCATATTAGTGAAAGTGACATGAGCACGACGCCGCCAAATGACATTGCGGAGCTGCCCTTCGAGAAGGCGCTGGCCGAGCTTGAACAGATTGTCCAGAAGCTGGAGCGCGGCGAGGTTGCGCTAGAGCAGTCCATCGCTCTTTACGAGCGCGGCGAGGCGCTGAAGAAGCGCTGCGAGGTGCTGCTGAAGGAAGCCGAGGCCCGCATCGAGAAGATCACGCTCGGCGCCGACGGTCGGCCGAAGGGAACCGAGCCGCTCGACGTGCAATAGCGGCGCAACGAGGGACCACGCTCATGTCCCATCACGATCCTGTTCCGGGCGAAGCGGCTTCCGCTGCCGGTATCGAGCGCATCATCCTGCCGCGTACGTCGGATGTCGGGGGCCTGGCGGTGCGCCGCGCCCTGCCGGCGGCAGGCGCGCGGATGATCGGCCCGTTCATTTTCTTCGACGAGTTCGGCCCGCACGAATTCCTGCTGGGGCAGGGGTTGGATGTGGCGCCGCATCCGCACATCGGCCTGCAGACCGTCACCTATCTGTTCGACGGCGAGATCATGCATCGCGACAGCCTCGGATTTGCCCAGCCGATCCGGCCGGGCGATGTGAATGTGATGACGGCGGGGCGCGGCATCGTCCATTCCGAGCGCTCGCCCGGTAGCGAGCGGGCGCCGGGCCGGCGCATCCACGGCTTGCAGGTGTGGACGGCGCTGCCCGAGGCGTTGGAGGAGAGCGAGCCGGGCTTTGCCCATGTCGGCATCGAGGCACTGCCCCGCATCGTCGGAGAGGGCAAGCGGGTCCGCCTGATCATGGGCGCCGCCTATGGCGAGGACTCGCCGGTGGCGATGCCGCATCCCACGCTCTATGCCGAGGCGATGCTGGCGCCCGGCGCCATCCTGCCCGTCGACGCCGACTACGAGGAGCGCGCGCTCTATATCGTTTCCGGCGCAGTGGACATCGCGGGCGAGAGTTTCGGTGCCGGTCGCCTGTTGCTGCTGCGCGCCGGCGATCGCATCTCCGTGCTGGCGCTGTCCAACTGCCGGCTCATGCTGCTCGGCGGCGAACCCATGGATGGCCCGCGGCATATCTGGTGGAATTTCGTTTCCTCGCGTAAGGATCGGATCGCCGCGGCAGAGGCGGACTGGATGGCCGGTCGATTCGCTGCGGTTCCGGGAGAGCCGCTCTCCCCCTCCTGAAGCGAGACCCTTCGATGCTGCGTGCCGCCGTCACCCTCTCCGCCCTGCTTGCCCTCGCCGGCTGCAATGCCACCTCGGGTCCCTCGCTCGCTTGGATGAGCCGCGCCAATTCCGATCTCGAAGCAGCCGATTTTTCCGGTCAGAACCTCGCCGGAGTGAATTTCGGCGGCGCGGTGGCCGATGGCGCCAGCTTCGCCAACGCCAACCTCGCCGGCGCCAATTTCAACGCCGCTTCGGCGCAGAAGACCTCGTTCGTGAACGCCGACCTCACCAAGGCCAACTTCGCCGCCGCCCATCTCGAACAGGCGTTGATGCAGGGCGCCAATCTCACCGGCGCCAACCTCGACGGGGCCATTCTCGACGGCACCGACTTTTCGGGCGCCCGCTGGATCGACGGCAAGAAAATCTGCAAGCCGAAATCGGTCGGCGGCTGCGAGTGAGAAAAGCGGGCTTCAGATGCCCGCCACTCGCACCACCAGCATCGTCCACATGGCGATCAGCGCGAAAACGCCGGCCACAAAGATGCGGAACCGCGTCATCACATGGTTTGAGCCGGTGTGCACCAGTGTATGGCCGATGCGGCTGAGCACATAGAGCCAGGCCGCGATCACCATGCCGATATGCGTGGCGCCGACATACAGCGCAAGGCCGCACAGCACATAGAACAGCACCGGCGTTTCGAACTGGTTGGAGTAGTTGTTGCTGATCGCCTTGATGCGATCCGGCCAGGCATCGCCGGAAAGGGCGACATCGCGGATTTTCACCTCGCCGGCCCGCACGGACGCGGCACGCGAGCGCCCCATGTAGAACAACAGCCCCAACGTCCAGCCGATCTGCACCAGCATTGCTGCCACCAGCGCCATGGTCCACCCCCTCAAACGAATTGCGAATGGTTTCAATGTGAACTATTCTGCGGCGCCGTCAAGCACACGCGCTTGCAAGGTGCGGCGGCGCTGCCATTGCCGCCGCCGTTCCGACGTATTACAGGGAACAGGACTGTTTGAGCCTCTTGGAAGCCCCGTGACTGTTTCCACACCTCTGCTCGACACCATCACGGTGCCGTCCGATCTCAGGAAGATCGACGAACACCTGCTGAGGCAGGTGGCGGAGGAATTGCGGGCCGAAACCATCGATGCCGTTTCGGTGACGGGGGGCCATCTCGGCGCCGGCCTGGGGGTCGTCGAACTGACGGTGGCGCTGCACTATGTGTTCGACACCCCGCGCGACCGGCTGATCTGGGATGTCGGACATCAGGCCTATCCGCATAAGATCCTGACCGGGCGGCGCGATCGCATCCGCACGCTGCGGCAGGGCGGCGGGCTGTCCGGCTTCACCAAGCGCGACGAAAGCGAGTTCGATCCTTTCGGCGCGGCCCATTCCTCGACCTCGATTTCCGCCGGCCTCGGCATGGCGGTGGCGCGCGATATGGCGGGCGGCAAGAATAACGTCGTGGCGGTGATCGGCGACGGCGCCATGTCCGCCGGCATGGCCTATGAGGCGATGAACAACGCCGGCGCGATGCACTCGCGGCTGGTGGTCGTTCTCAACGACAACGACATGTCGATCGCCCCGCCCACCGGGGCGATGAGCGCCTATCTCGCCCGGCTCGGTTCGGGCAAGGCCTATCTGAAGCTGAGGGATATCGGCAAGCAGCTGAGCCACAAGCTGCCCAAACGGCTTGATTCGGCGATCACTCGCGCCGTCGAGCATGCGCGCGGCTATGTCACCGGCGGCACGCTGTTCGAGGAGCTGGGCTTCTACTATGTCGGCCCCATCGACGGGCACAACCTCGATCACCTGCTGCCTGTGCTCAAGAACGTCCGCGATGCCGATGTCGGCGGGCCGGTGCTGGTGCATGTGGTGACGCAGAAGGGCAAGGGCTACGCGCCCGCCGAGGCCAGCGCCGACAAGTATCACGGGGTCGTCCGGTTCGATGTGATCACCGGCGTGCAGGCCAAGCCGCCGTCGAACGCGCCGAGCTATACCAAGGTGTTCGCCCAGTCGCTGATCAAGGAAGCCGATCGCGACGACAAGATCGTGGCGATCACTGCCGCCATGCCCTCGGGCACCGGGCTCGATCTGTTCCAGAAGGTGCACCCCGCCCGCACCTTCGATGTCGGCATCGCCGAGCAGCATGCGGTCACCTTCGCCGCCGGCATGGCGACGGAGGGCCTCAAGCCGTTCTGCGCCATCTATTCCACCTTCCTGCAACGGGCCTACGACCAGGTGATGCACGATGTGGCGCTGCAGCGCCTGCCGGTGCGTTTTGCCATCGATCGGGCCGGGCTGGTGGGGGCCGATGGCGCGACCCATGCCGGTTCCTTCGATATTGCCTTCCTCGGCTGCCTGCCGGAATTCGTGCTGATGGCCGCCGCCGACGAGGCGGAACTTGTGCATATGGTCGCGACCGCCGCCGCCCATGATCATGGGCCGATCGCCTTCCGCTTCCCGCGCGGCGACGGGGTGGGCTGCGATATGCCGCAGCGGGGTGAGATGCTGGCCATCGGCAAGGGCCGCATCCTGCGCGAGGGCACGCGCGTTGCGCTGCTGTCGCTGGGCACGCGGCTGCAGGAGGCGCTGCTGGCCGCCGATCAGCTCGCCTCGCTCGGCCTTTCGACCACGGTGGCCGATGCCCGCTTCGCCAAGCCGCTCGATCGCGATCTGATCCGCCGCCTCGCCACTCAGCATGAGGTGCTGATCACGGTGGAGGAAGGCTCCATCGGCGGGTTCGGCTCGTTCGTGCTGCACCAGTTGGCCGAGGACGGCCTGCTCGACTCCGGCCTCAAGGTTCGCGCGATGGTGCTGCCCGACGTTTATCTCGATCACGACAAGCCGGAAAAGATGTATGCCCGCGCCGGTCTCGATGCAAAGGGCATCGTCACCAAGGTGTTTGAGGCGCTGGGCAGGGACGCCGCGCAGGCGATGCGCGGCTTCGCGTAATACCAAAGGCCCCGGATGCTGACGCATGGGGCCTTTGAACGGTCCTGAATTTATCAAACACACTCGATGGGTTGATAAATTCAGGGCAGAATCCCAAAGAGTCATTTTCAATGACCTTTGGTGTGGCTGCCCTGACCGTTTACAATCCCTGAGGCGTTTGGCGCCTATCCTGACCTCGATCTCAGCGATGGCAGGTGATTCGATGGCAGAATCGGACCTATATCCGCCGGTGAAGCGCTTTCTGGAAGCGCAGGGTTATGCGGTGAAGGGCGAGGTCCGCGACTGCGACGTCGTCGCCCTGCGCGAGGGTGAGCCGCCGGTCATCGTTGAGCTGAAATCGTCCTTCACGCTGTCGCTGCTGTTGCAGGGCGTCGATCGTCAGGCGGTGACGGATGCGGTCTATATCGCCTTTCCCCCGCCCCGCCGCCGGCAACTCTCCGATGTGCTCAAACTGTGCCGCCGTCTGGGTCTGGGCGTGCTGCTGGTATCGGGCCGCTCCGTCGAGGCGGCGCTGGACCCGGCGCCCTATCAGCCGCGCAAATCCATGCCGCGCAGCGCCATGCTGCTCAAGGAATTTGCCCATCGTGTCGGCGATCCCGATGCGGGCGGCAGTGCCCGCGCCCCGCGCATGACCGCCTATCGGCAGGATGCGTTGCGCTGTGCGGCCTTTCTCGGCGAGGCCGGGCCGGCAGCGCCGAAAGCGGTGCGCGGCGCCACCGAAGTGGCGCGCGCCGCCGGCATTCTCAGAAACGATGTCTATGGCTGGTTCCGGCGCGAATCGCGCGGGATCTATGCGCTGACGCCCAAGGGCACGGCAGCGCTGGATACGTTCAGCGCCACAATCCGCCTGTTGCGCGATCCTGTAAGTGTTACCGCGGCAGGGTGATGATGCGCTTGGGCGTGCGGGTCTCCACCACGAACCGGGAGCCCGCCGGCTTGCGCTCGAAGGAAAAGCCCGGCAGCGGCGCGGCCTTGCGCGGCTCCAGCGAGAACCGGGCGCGCGAGCGGGTCTCAACCACCACTTCCGCACCGGGACGATGGGCCGGCGACACGGTCACGCGGTTCTTCTGCGCCTTGAAATAGGCCTCTGCCTTGTGGAACACGCAATCGTGCGGCAAATCCATCAGGCCGGCGGCAATCGCAATCTGCTCGTCGCGATTTTCGGTCAGCCCTTCGGCGGCGAACAGCGCTTCCTCCAGCGTCGGCGGCTCGTAGCGCGGACGGAGGTTGGTGGGGGCCGGTTTCTTTGCGGAAGCCATGGTGATCTGCTCCTTGGGAAAGCAGACACATTATATGTGAACCTTTTGCGCTGCACCATAAAAATTTTGCAACGCACCATCAGTCTTTTGACATAGGTTAAGCCGAGGTGGGGCCGGGTCGCCGGGCCGTTCCTCACCCCTGCTGGGCGGCCAAGGCGAATCACCCATGCCGTGGGGCCTCGCTCAAATGGCAAGTGACCGGGCAGGCCCGGTCACCGCGCAATTCCTGGAATGTTGGCCGTTGCTGCTCAGATCGTCAGCGTTCCAGCCTTGGCGGCGGCATAGCGCTTGTCGACCTCGGCCCAGTTCACCACGTTCCACCACGCCTTCAGGTAATCGGCGCGGCGGTTCTGGTAGTTGAGGTAATAGGCGTGCTCCCACACGTCGTTGCCGAGCAGAGCGCGCTGGCCGTCCATCAGCGGCGTGTCCTGATTCGGCTTGTTGACGAGGGCGAGCTTGCCATCCTTGTCGACGGTCACGAACGTCCAGCCCGAGCCGAACACCCTGAGGCCGGAGGCGTTGAAGTCCTCCTGCATCTTGGAGAGCGAACCGAAGTCGCGCACGATCGCCGCCAGAAGCTCGCCCGAAGGCGTGCCGCCGCCCGCGCCCATGATCTGCCAGAACATGGTGTGGTTGGCATGTCCGCCGAGATTGTTGCGGACGCCGGTGCGAATCGCCTCGGGCAGGCTGTTGAGGTTGGCCAGAACCTCGTGGATCGCCTTCTTCGACCACTCGGGCCCGTCCTTGGCGAAATTGTTCATGTTGCCGGCATAGGCCTCATGGTGCCGGCCGGAATGGATTTCCATGGTCTTGGCGTCGATGTGCGGTTCGAGCGCGTTGAACGCATAGGGAAGGGGCGCCCGTGTGTAGGGACCGGCGGGGGCCTGCGCAAAGGCCCGGCCGACGGCGAGGCTGGCGGCGCCAGCGGCAAGGCCGGCAATGAAATGACGGCGGTGGATGATCGACATGAGTGTTCCCTCTCTCACGCTGGTGAATCAGGTTCCGCTCCTGGAGCCTTGCCAAGATGTTAGAACGCTTTTAGCCAGTCCGTCGAGCGGCACCCGCGCACCACAGCGCGGCCGGATGGGACAATCCCAGGTGAGCAAGCCACATTCCACCCAGGGTGGTATCGAAACAAGCGCCGGGCGCATGCGTGCCGACCTGCTGCTGGTCGCGCGCGGCCTGTTCGATACGCGGGCCCGTGCGCAGGCGGCGATCGCCGCGGGCGGCGTGTTGGCCGCCGGCCGGCCGGTGCGCAAACCTTCCGATCTGCTGGCCGCCGACGTGGCATTGAGCGCGGCGCCGGCCCATCCTTACGTCTCGCGCGGGGGGCTGAAGCTGGTGGCGGCGCTGGCGCATTTCCGCATCGACCCCGCCGGCTGTCATTGCCTAGATGTCGGCGCTTCCACCGGAGGCTTTACCGACGTGCTGCTGCGCGGCGGGGCGGCGTCGGTGGTGGCAGTCGATACCGGCCGCGAGCAGTTCCACGCCTCCCTGCGCCGTGACACGCGTGTCACTTTGCTGGAGGGGCAGGACATCCGCACTCTTTCCGCCGGTTCGCTGGCCCGCCCGCCCGATCTGGCGGTGATCGATGTCAGCTTCATTGCGCTGAAACTGGTTCTGCCGGCGGTTGCGCACCTGCTGGCGCCGGCGGCGCGGATCGTGGCGCTGGTCAAGCCGCAGTTCGAGGCGGGCCGGGCGGCCATCGGCAAGGGCGGCATCGTGCGCGACGCGGCGGTGCAGGCCGCCTGCGTGGAGGCGGTGGCCGAGACATTGCGCGGCCTCGGCTTTGCCCCGCACCCGGCGATCCCCTCGCCGATCGCCGGAGGGGACGGCAACCGGGAATTCCTGATCGCGGCAGCGAGGCCCCCATGCGACGGCTGACCGTGACGGCGATGGGCGCCAAGGGCGACGGCATTGCCACCGGCGAGGCCGGGTCGCTGCATGTGGCCGGCGTGCTGCCCGGCGAGATCATCGAGCTTGATGCCTTGGGCTCGGTGATCAGCATCCTCACCCCGAGCCCTGACAGGGTTGCGCCGTTCTGCCGGCATGCCGGGCGCTGCGGCGGCTGCAAGTTCCAGCACTGGGCCGGGCCGGCCTATCGCGAGTGGAAACACGCGCTCGTCGTCGCCGCGCTTGCCCGCGTCGGGCTTTCACCGGAGGTGGCGCCGCTGATCCCGGCAACGGGGGACGGGCGCCGGCGCGCGGTGCTGCATGCCCGCTTCGGGCGCGGCAAGCCGGAATTGGGGTTCATGGCAGCCCGCAGCCACGACATTGTCGATCTCGACACCTGCCCGGTGCTGGTGCCGGCCTTGCGCGATGCGCCGGATCTGGCGCGCGCGCTCATTCGCCCCCTCGCCGGGCTCGGCAAGCCCGTTGATGTGCAGGTGACCGCGACATTGGCGGGGCTTGATGTCGACCTCAGGGGCATCGGCCGGGTCGAACCGGCGCTCAGGCTGACGCTGGCAGGATTGGCCGACCGCTACGATCTGGCCCGCCTGTCAATCCACGTCGATGTGGTGGTGGAGCGGCGCGCGCCGCTGCACCGCATGGGGACCGCGCTGGTCAACGCGCCGCCCGGCGGCTTTCTGCAGGCGACGGTGGCTGGCGAGGAAGCGCTGGCTGGGCTGGTGCAGAACGGTCTTGGCAAGGCGCGCCGCATCGTTGACCTGTTCTGTGGCGCCGGGCCCTTTGCCCTGCGGCTGGCGGCGGAACGGCCGGTCGCGGCCTTCGATTCGGACAAGCCTGCGGTGGCCGCGTTCCTGAAGGCGGCGCGGGCGACGCCGGGGCTCAAGCCGGTGACGGGGGAGGCGCGAGATCTGTTTCGCCGCCCGCTGCTGGCCGCCGAACTCGCCGGCTTCGATGCTGCCGTGCTCGATCCGCCGCGCGCCGGTGCCGAGGCGCAGGTGCGCCAGCTTGCTGCCAGCCGGCTGTCGTGCCTGGCCTATGTGTCATGCGATGCCGGCACTTTCGCGCGCGATGCGGCGATCCTGGTGGCTGGCGGCTGGCACCTCGATCGGGTGACACCGGTCGACCAGTTCGCCCATTCGGCGCATGTGGAGCTGGTCGGCTGCTTCAGCCGATCTCGATAAGCCCTACCTCCGGCGGGACGCCGAAGCGCACCGGCATGACGCTGGTGCCGAGCCCGCCGGAGACGATGAGGTTGCGCCCGCCCTCGACGACATGGCCGTAGGCAAACCGGTTGCCGTAGAGCGAAGGCACCTGCGGCGAGTAGCCGAACAGGCGCACCTGGCCGCCATGCGTATGGCCCGACAGGGTCAGGCCGATCCGCTCCGGCACGCGTACGAACAGATCCGGCTCATGCGCCAGCAGGATGGCCGGGGCGTCATCGGTCAATTTGCCCAGTTGGCCATCAAGGTCGGCGTAGCTTTCAAAGTGCCGCGCCCGGATCGGCAATGCGATCAGCGATCCGGTGCCGATCAGCCAGAACGGCCGGCCGCGCACCGACAGGCGCACCACCTCGTTTTCCAGGAGCCGAATGCCGGCCCCCGCCAGCATGTCGCGGTAGTGCTGGGCGGTGTCGTGCACCTTTTCCCGCGTGTAGGGCCAGTTTCTAAGGCTTGAGCCCCAGTAGTCGTGATTGCCGAGAACACCAAAGGTGCCGAGTGGCGCCTTCAGCCCACCGAGCAGCCGGGAAACCGTCTTGAGCGGAACCGGGCGCGCATACAGCGTCTGGCCCATGCCGTAATCGCCAAGCGTGACGATGACATCGGGGTCGAGGCTGTTGATCAGGTCGACGACCGCCTCGATGCGCTTCTCGCCCATCTGCGGCTCGGAGGCATGCAGATCGGACAGCACGGCGATCCTGAGGTTGAGCCCCTCAGCCCAGCCCTCGGGACGGAGCCGGTAGCGCGCGACCCTCAGCCGCAACGCCGGCTCGATGCCGAAGGCATAGCTCGCAAAACCGCAGGCGCCCGTGAAGGCGCCTGCAAGAAGCGTCAGGAGCGAGCGTCGCGACAGCATGGGATCAGGCAGCGTTTTCCTTGCGCAGCATCGGCGGAATCTCGTGGCTGGCGCGCAACGCCGCCTCGCGATCTTCCGGCGTTGCCAGCCGGTTCATGTGCAGCGCGGAGGCGACAGCGGAAATGCCGATCTCGCGATAGAGGCGCTCGAGCTGGAAACGCGCGTCCTCGATGGTGGTGGGGGCCGGCGCGGGGCGCGCGGAGGGAAGCTTGAAGGACTGGGCCATGAACACATGCCTTGCGAAAGGTGAGGCGCGTCGAAAGGTGACTGCCCGCCACTCTGCGTCGGCACGGTTAGCAATCGGTAAAAAACACGCAGTTGTGAGCGGCCCGCAGATTACTGGCCGCTCTCCGCATGGGCACGCGACAGGTCGCGCCAGTTGACGAGGATCCGATCGAGCGTGTTGATGTCGCCCGCCGGCAGCCGGCCGAGCGTCTCGGCCATGAAGGTGGCATGCGTCTGCATGCCGAGCCGTGCCAGCCGTTCCCCCTCGCTGGTCAGATGCAGCGCATGCGAGCGCCGGTCTTCGGGGATGGAGTGGCGCTCGACCAGCCCGGCCTCGACCAGTCGGTCGATCAGGCCGGACACATTGCCCTTGGTCACATAGAGCCGGTCGGCCAGCTCGCGCTGCGACATGCCCTGCTGCTCGGTGAGGGTGGACAGAACGTCGAATTGCGGCACCGACAGGCCGAGAACACGCAGCCGTGAGGCGACCTCGTTGTACAGCATCTGGTGCAGGCGGATCATCCGGAACCAGACCCGGTTGATGTCGGTATCGGCAGCCTCTGGCATCGGCAATTTCCTGTTCACCTGCCTGATAAGCGCGCAGCGATCGGGATGCAACGGTTCCCTGTCATACATCTTGACCTTTGGCGGGCCATGCCGCCAATGGAGCCCGCAGTTGGAAGGTCGAACCCGCGATGCGCAACTATCCCAGGCGCCATTCCGCGCTTGCGCTCTGGAGCCGCCGTCTCGCCGTGTTCGGCGTGGCGGTGGCGCTGGCCGGGATCCTGCTGGCGCGTCGCGGCAGCGTCGAGCCGGTGCAGGGTCTGGTGGTCATCGGCTGCGGGGCGGCCTTGTCGGCGCTGGCATTGCTCCTGGCCCTCATGTCCTACGTCGACATCTGGCGCACCGGCGCCATCGGGCTGACGCGCGCCAATGTGGCGGTGCTGCTGGCGCTCGCCAGCCTTGCCTGGCCGGCCACGCAGATGGTGCGGGCCTACCGGCTGCCGGCGATCAACGACATCTCGACCGATCTCAAGGATGTGCCGGCGTTCTCGCGCGCCCGCTCGGCGCTGGAGATGCGCGCGGGGCATGTGCCCGGCGAATCCGGCGCGCAAACGCGGGCCCTGCAGCAGAGCGCCTATCCCGACGTGCAGCCGCTGACGCTGGAATTCGGCGGCGAGGAAGCCTACACGCTGGTGATCGAGGCGCTGCGTATGCTCAAATGGACGGTGGTGGATCAGTCGCCGCCGTCCAGCCGGTCCGGGGTCGGGCGAATCGATGCCATCGTGACCACGCCGATACTGCGTTTTACCGACGACATCACCATCCGCATCCGCCCGCTCGCCAACGAGACGCGTATCGACATCCGCTCGGCTTCGCGCGTCGGTCGCCACGATCTCGGCGCCAACGCCGCCCATGTCCGTGCCTTGTCCGAAGCGATTATGGCGCAGACCGGGAACTGAGTTCAGCTCGGCAGATAGCGCGCCTTCAGCGTCGGCGGACCGTCGGTGGCGACCAGGCCGCGCGCCGCAAGATCCTCGAGATGCGACAGCACCGACATGGCCGCCCCGCCGATCAGCGCCGGGTTGAGGTTCTCGTAGATGCGCGGGATCATGTCGGCGATGGTTTCCGCTCCGCCGCGCACCTGTCCGAGGATGGCGGCCTCGCGCATGCGGCGATGGTGGATCAACGCCCGCACGAAGCCCTGCGGGTCGCGGATCGGCCCGCCGTGACCGGGCAGGAACAGCGCCTCGCCGCGCAGCTTCAGCTTCTCCAGCGACGCCATGAAATCGGCCATGTTCCCATCGGGCGGCGCCACCACCGTCGTCGACCAGCCCATCACATGATCGCCCGAGAACAGGAGGTTGTCCTCCTTGAGCGCAAAGCACAGGTGATTGGCGGTGTGGCCGGGCGTGTGCAGGGCGGTCAGCGTGTAGCCTTCGCCGGCAATCGTTGCACCATCGGCGATCTCGCGGTCGGGCGCATAGGTGCGGTCGGCGCCGGCTTCCATCGCGGTTTCGCCCGGATGCAGCGGGCGGGCGGCGCGATGCGGCGCGCAGCCTTCGATCGGCGCATCGGTCAGCGCCTTCAAGGGCGCCGCGCCCGGCGAGTGATCCTTGTGGGTATGGCTGATGAGGATGCGCTCGATCTTCTCATCGCCCAGCGCCGCAAGGATCGCCTCGACATGCGCCGGATCGTGGGGGCCGGGATCGAGCACCGTCACCTTGCCGTGCCCGATGATGTAGGTGCAGGTGCCGGTGAACGTATAGGGACCGGGGTTAGGCGCCACGATGCGCCGCACCTGCGGCGTCAACTGCACCAGCCGTCCCGGCGGATCGGTGAAGGTACGGTCGAACGAGGGCGCCTGCGGCGGGGCGCCGGCCGGCAGCTTCTCGATTTCCCCGCGATCCAGACGTGCCAGCGCGGCGGCGGCGGTCTCTCCGCCGATCAGCGTGTCGGGGGCGATCTCGCAGAGCGGCACCAGCACGAAGGCGCGCTTGTCGGCCTGCGGATGCGGCAGGGTCAGCCCGGGGCGATCCATGCGCACGGCGCCGAAGCTGATGATGTCGATATCGATACGGCGCGGCCCCCAGCGTTCGCCGCGGCGGCGCCCCATGGCGGCTTCGACTGCCAGGCAGGTCCTGAGCAGCGCCTCCGCATCGAGGCTGGTTTCTACCACCAGCGCTGCGTTGACGAACCAGTCCTGATCGGTCTTGCCCCACGGCGGGGTGCGGTAATCGGCGGAACGGGCGAGAATGCGCACGCCCGGCATCACCGCCAGCCGGTCGACCGCTTCTGCGATGGCCTCGCGCTTGTCGGCGAGGTTGGCGCCCAGACTAAGCGTCGCCCTGACCATGACGTGTCCTTGTCACTTCGACGGCGATGTTGTCGAGCATGGCGGCGATCGGCGCCCCCGGCTTCTCGACGGTGACGGTGATCGCCTCAAGGCGCGGGTGTTCCTTCAGGCAGGTGGCGGCGATGGCCTCGGCCAGCCCCTCGATGGTTCGGAAACTGCGGCTGACGGCCACCTCCTGCACCCGCTCCACCATGGCCGAGTAATCGACCGTCTGGGCAAAATCGTCGCCGCGTCCGGCCGGGCCGAGATCGAGCCTGCAATCGAGCGACACGAAGAAGCGTTGCCCGAGGCTGCGCTCCTCGGGATGCACCCCGTGGTAGGCGTAGACGCCAACGCGCGTCACCCGGATGCGGTCACTCATGCTCAAACTCCCGGTTCTGCCCGTTGGCGGCGGATGGCGGCGGCCATCGCCAGCGCCTCGCGGTGCGGCGCGATGTCGTGGGCACGGATCACGGCGGCGCCCTTGAGCGCGGCGGCGACATGGGCGGCCAGCGAGCCGATCAGCCGATCCTTCGGCTCGGTCCGGCCGGTCACCTTGCCGATGAACCCCTTGCGCGAGCAGCCGATCAAGAGCGGCAGGCCATAGTCGTGCAGTTCTTCCAGCCGGTCGAGCACCATCAGGTTCTGGTCGAAGGTCTTGCCGAAGCCGATGCCTGGGTCGAGCATGATCGCCGCCCGGGCGATGCCGGCCTTTTCGGCGAGATCAAGCGAACGATCGAAATAGCGCCGCATCTCGCCAAACACGTCGAGATCGGGATCGAACCCCTGCCGGTTGTGCATGATGCACAGACCCGCCCCGTGCGCGGCCACCACTGCGGCCATGTCGGGATCGCGTTGCAGGCCCCAGACATCGTTGACGATGCGGGCGCCACGCTTCAGCGCCGCTTCGGCCACCACAGCCTTGTAGGTGTCGATCGAGATCGGGAGGGTGAGGTGCCCCGCCACCGCGTCCAGAACCGGCAGCACGCGGGCCAGTTCCTCCTCGGCGCTGATCGGGGCGGCAAGCGGATGGGTCGATTCTCCACCGATATCGAGAATGTCGGCGCCTTCCGCGGCGATGGCGAGCGCGCGCGCCCGTTCCTCGGCGAGGTCGGCATAGCTGCCCCCGTCCGAAAACGAATTCGGGGTAAGGTTGAGCACGCCCATCAGCAGACAGCCCCGGTCCGGCAGCGCCGGCCAGCCGTGGTTCGCAACGGACGGGAGAGGGATCGGGGACATCATCGGCGAGGGCAGCATTCCCACCGGTCGCAGGGTGCCGGCTCCCCGCTCCTAAAGCCTAGCCACCACCGACACAAGTGCGCGGCGAGGCGTAGCGCCGCTTTCACCCTTGAAGAATTTCGGTTAGCTGAAATCCGGTCAGGCAGGAGTGGCATGGAAAAGGTTGAGTGCATCGTCATCGGCGCCGGGGTGATCGGGCTGGCGCTGGCTCGCGCGCTGGCCTCCGCCGGCCGCGAGGTGATCGTTCTGGAGGCGGCGGACGCCATCGGCACCGGCACGAGTTCACGCAATTCCGAGGTGATCCATGCCGGCATCTACTACCCCTCGCAGCTGATCAAGGCGCGCCTCTGTGTCGAGGGCAAGCAGCAGCTCTACCGCTTCTGCGCGGACTATCATGTGCCACACCAGCGCTGCGGCAAGCTGCTGGTGGCGACAACCGAGGCGGAAATTCCAAAGCTCGCGGCCATCCGCGCCCAGGCCCTCGCCAACGGTGTCGACGACCTCGCAACGCTTTCTGCGGCCGAGGCGCGGGCGATGGAACCGTCGCTCGCCTGCGTCGCGGCCATGCTGTCGCCTTCGACCGGCATCATCGATTCGCATGCTTATATGCTGGCGCTGCAGGGCGATGCCGAGGCGCATGGCGCGATGCTGGCCTTCGAAACGCCGGTGATCGCCGGGCGCGCCCGCGACGGCCGCATCGAGATCGCAACGGGCGGCGCGGCGCCGATGCATCTGTCGGCGGCGCTGGTCGTCAATGCGGCCGGGCTCGGCGCGCAGGCGTTTGCCCGTTCTGTCGACGGCATGCCGCCGCAGAAGGTGCCGCCGCTGCATCTGGCCAAGGGCAACTACTTCACGCTTTCGGGCCGCTCGCCGTTCTCCCATCTGGTCTACCCGATGCCGCAGGGCGGCGGGCTTGGCGTGCATCTGACGCTGGATCTCGCCGCAGGTGCCCGCTTCGGCCCGGATGTCGAATGGATCGAGGCCGTTCACTACCCGGTCGATCCCAGGCGGGGCGAGGGGTTCTATGCCGCCATCCGCCAGTACTGGCCAGATCTGCCCGACGGCGCGCTGCAACCCGGCTATGCCGGAATCCGCCCCAAGATCGAGCGGCCGGGCGGGCCGAACACGGATTTCATGATCCAGATGCCGGCGGATCACGGCGTGCCCGGGCTGGTCAACCTGTTCGGCATCGAATCACCCGGCCTGACCGCCTCGCTGGCGATCGCCGACCACGTGCTGGCCCGGCTTTGACTTTGCCCAAGGGTGCGCTACGGGAGATGTCAGACAACTGACTGGATGCTCCCCATGCCGACCCCGACGCTGACCATCTTCGATCTTTCTGGCCGGCGGGCGCTGGTGACCGGCTCCAGCCAGGGCATCGGCCTTGCCATCGCGCGCGGGCTGGCCGGCGCCGGCGCCCATGTCATCGTCAACGGGCGCGACGCGGCAAAAACCGCAGCCGCGGCGCAGCAACTCGCCGCCGAGGGACTGTCGGTCAGCGCGGCAGCTTTCGATGTCACCGATCCCGGAGCGGTGCAGGCCGCCGTGGCACGGCTGGAAGGCGAGGCGCCGATCGACATTCTGGTCAACAATGCCGGCATCCAGCATCGCGCCCCGCTCGTCGATTTTCCCGCTGCCGACTACCGCCGCGTGATGGCAACCAACGCCGATTCGGTGTTCTTCGTGACCCAGGCGGTGGGGCGCGGCATGGTGGCGCGCGGGCGCGGCAAGATCATCAACATCGGCTCGTTGATGAGCGAACTCGGTCGCGCCTCCATCGTGCCTTACACCGCCTCCAAGGGAGCGGTGAAAATGATGACCAAGGGCATGTGCGCCGAATGGGCCAAGCACAACATCCAGATCAACGGCATCTCGCCCGGCTATATCGAAACCGAACTAAACCGCGCGCTGATGGACGACAAGGCATTCTCGGCCTGGGTCACGGCGCGCACGCCCGCCGCCCGCTGGGGCAGGATCGACGACCTCGTCGGCGCCGCGGTGTTTCTGGCCTCATCGGCTTCCGACTACGTCAACGGTCAGATGCTGATCGTCGACGGCGGCATGAGCGCGGTTGTCTGAGGTTTCACGATGCAGCCCGATATCATTGCCTATGGCGAACCGATGGTGGAGTTCAACCAGACCGGCGGCGCCGGCAGCCGCAGCTATCTGCAGGGGTTCGGCGGCGATACTTCGAACGCCGCCATCGCGGCAGCGCGTGCTGGCGCCCGAGTCGGCTATCTGACCGCCCTCGGCGATGACGCCTACGCTCGCCTGTTCCGCGATCTCTGGGCAGCGGAAGGCGTGGATGCCAGCCGCGTGCGCACCGATGCGGAGGCGCCGACGGCGGTCTATTTCGTCACCCATGACGACAGGGGCCACCATTTCAGCTTTTTCCGCAAAGGCTCCGCAGCCAGCCGCTACCGGGCGGCGGATCTGCCGCAGGACTACATTCAGGGCGCCAAGATCCTGCATCTGTCCGGGATTTCGCTGGCGATTTCCGACAGCGCCTGCGATGCCGGATTTGCGGCCATAGAGATGGCGCGCGCCGGCGGCGTAAAGGTCTCGCTCGATACCAACCTCAGGCTGAAACTCTGGCCGAAGGCCCGCGCCCGTGCGGTGCTGACCGAGGCGATGCGCCTTTGCGATCTCTGCCTGCCGAGCTACGACGATATCGTCGCGCTCGACGGTCCGACCGATCCCGACGCGATCCTCGACTGGATCGGTGGACTGGGCCCGTCGGTCATCGTCCTGAAACGGGGCGGTGAGGGGGCCATCGTCAGCGCCGGCGGTCGGCGCACGCGGCTGGCGCCGCACACGTGCAAACCGGTGGACGCCACCGGGGCGGGCGATTGCTTCGGCGGCAGTTTTCTGGCCCGGCTGGTTGCCGGTGACGACCCTGTCGCCGCCGCCCGTTATGCGGGCGTGGCGGCGGCGCTTTCCACCGAAGGTTATGGCGCGGTCGAGCCGATCCCGCAGGCTGCGCGCGTGCGGGCGGCGATGGGCTGAACAGGGTTGGCGTCAGGCGACGCGGGCGCGATGCATATGGCCCTCGATCTGCCGGGTGCCGGACTGCCCGGTACGGCAGGCGGCGAAGAAGGCCGCAAGATCGGCCACCAGCCGGCAGCGCAGTTCCTGCAATTCGGCGATGGAGGTTTCAAGCCGGTCTTCTTCGCGGCCGAGCCGCTGGGCTTCCAGCGCGGCACCGGCGGTCGAGCCTTCGTCCGTCAGAGCGCGGGCGATATTGCTGACGCGCTGGGCGCGTAACTGACCGAGAGCGCCGCGTGCCTCGCCGAGCGCCGAATCCAGTTCACCGATCGCAGCGCCGACCGGCGCTTCCGAACCCGATTGTTCCATCGTCGTGACCAGATCGTCGAGGCTGCGCGTCAGCCGCCTGACGCGGTCAAAAACTGTCTCGGCCATTGTTGTTGTCTCTCCGCTCTCCCATGAGCCGGGTGGGAGCATCGGGCGGCGAGGCTTTCAGCGGGCTTAACCCGTCCCGGCAATTGCCTGGAGTGGTCAGCGAACGGCAAAACCGATCGATCAAATTGTAAGGATCAACGCAATCCTGCGCGGGGGGCGGGAATTTGGTCGGAGTGGCAGGATTTGAACCTGCGACCCCCACGTCCCGAACGTGGTGCGCTACCAGACTGCGCTACACTCCGAATTGCCGACCGCAGCCGACGAGGGCGCTTCATAGCGACGCCCCGCCATCAGGGCAAGTGCTTTTCTGGGAACGGCGCGTTTTAGGGTCAGGACCGTGGCGATGGCCCAAGCATCGCCCCTCGGCGCGCTTCCGCCCCGGCGGGGGAATTTGAACGCGGCCGGGTTGCCTTTGCCGTGCGTTGTTCTACAAGGTCCGCTGCCGTTGGGGCGTAGCCAAGTGGTAAGGCAGCGGATTTTGATTCCGCCATTCCCAGGTTCGAATCCTGGCGCCCCAGCCAGGCTCCCATGCACGCATTTGTGAACAGGCGAAGGCGGGTTTGCCCGGCGTTTCCAGAGCGCGCCGCGTGACATTGCGCGCTGCCGCGCTAGCCTGTGTCTTTCAGGTCAGGCTTTGCGGGGAGGGACGGCATGGCGCGGCTGAACATCAATGGCGCGATCCAGGATGTGGACGTGGCGCCCGATACCCCGCTGCTCTGGGCATTGCGCGACCATGTCGGGCTGACCGGCACCAAATATGGCTGCGGCGTCGCCCAGTGTGGCGCCTGCACCGTACATGTCGACGGTGAGCCGGTGCGCTCCTGTTCGGTCACGGTCGGATCGCTCAAGGCCGGGGCGAAGATCGTTACCATCGAGGGCTTGTCGCCCGATGGCCTGTCGCACGCCATTCAGAAGGCGTGGATCGATCTCGATGTACCGCAATGCGGCTATTGTCAGTCGGGCATGATCATGGCCGCCGCCGCACTGCTGGCCAAGACGCCCAAGCCCACCGATGCTGAGATCGATGAGGCGATGACCAACATCTGCCGCTGCGGCACGTACAACCGCGTCCGTGCCGGCATCAAGCAAGCTGCCGGGATCTGAGGGAGAGGACCATGAACGATCACGTCACGCTCTCCCGCCGCGCCTTTGTCACCGGGGCTGCCGCCGGGGGCTTTGCGCTCGGCTTTGCCGTTCCGTCGCTGGCGCAGGTCTCGCCGCCGCGCGAGATCAGCGTTTCCCCCTTTGCCGGCGCAACGCCTGAGGTCAATGCCTGGGTGGTGATCCGGCCTGACGACACGGTGGTGGTCCGCATCGCCCGCTCCGAGATGGGGCAGGGCACGCTCACCGGCCTGTGCCAGCTCGTCGCCGAGGAACTCGAATGCGACTGGGCCAAGGTGACCTGGGAATATCCCACTCCCGGCACCAACCTGAAGCGCAACCGGGTCTGGCGCAATTTCTCGACCGGTGGCTCGCGTGGCATCCGCGAGAGCGAGCAGTATGTGCGCGAGGGCGGCGCGGCGGCACGCATGATGCTGATCCAGGCAGCAGCCAACCAATGGGGTGTCTCGCCGGCGGATCTCAAGGTGGACAAGGGCGTCATCAGCCACCCCGCCAGCGGTCGCAGCATCAGCTATGGCCGCATCGCGCCACTCGCTACCGAAATCATCCCGCCCCAGCAGATCCAGCTCAAGAACGCGAAGGACTGGACCATCGCCGGCAAGCCGTTGAAGCGGCTCGATACGGTCGACAAGGTCAACGGTCGCCAGATCTACGGCGCCGACCTGCGGCTGCCCGGCATGCTCAATGCCACGGTCAAGGATTGCCCGGTGTTCGGCGGCAAATTGGTCTCGTTCGATGCGGCCAAGGTGGCCGGCATGCCCGGCGTGCGCAACGTGCTGCGCGTCAACGACACCACCGTGGCTGTGGTGGCGGACACCTGGTGGCAGGCGAAAACCGCGCTCGATGCGCTGCCCATCGTCTGGGACGAGGGCCCCCACAAGGCAGCTTCGTCCGACAGCATTGCCGCGATGCTGAAAGAGGGGCTGACCGCCGAACAGGGTTATGTCGGCAACAGCACCGGCGACATGGCCGCCGCCCTCAAGGGCGCGGCCAAAACCGTCGAGGCGACCTATTCCTATCCCTTCCAGAACCATGCCTGCATGGAGCCGATGAACGCCACCGCCCTGTGGACGCCGGACAAATGCGAAGTCTGGTGCCCCACCCAGAACGGCGAGGCGGCGCTGGCGGCGGCGACCGCAGCTTCCGGCCTGCCGGCGGGCAAGGTGGATGTCTACAAGCTGCATCTCGGCGGCGGGTTCGGCCGGCGCGGCATGGGCGATTATGTCGCGCAGGCCGTGTCGATCGCCAGGCAGATGCCCGGCATTCCGATCAAGATGCTGTGGAGCCGCGAGGAGGACATGCTCCACGGCCGCTACCACCCCATCACCATGGCGAAGATGACCGGCGCTCTCGACAAGGACGGCAATCTGACCGGCTTCAGGATGCGCATTTCCGGCCAGTCGATCCTGGCCGGGGTCAATCCGCAGGCGTTGCAGAACGGGCGCGATCCGGTGGCCTTCCAGGGCCTCAACCCCTCCGGGCCGGAAGGGCATTTCGGCTATGGCGTGCCCAATATCCTGATCGACCATGCCATGCGCAATCCGCATGTGCCGCCGGGCTTCTGGCGCGGGGTCAACCTCAACCACAACGCCATCTATGTCGAATGCTTCATGGATGAACTCGCCCATGCGGCGGGGGTCGATCCGCTCGCCTTCCGTCTCAAGCTGATGGACAAATACCCCAAGCACCGGGCGGTGCTGGAGGCGGTGGCCAAGGGCATCGGCTGGGGCAAGCAGGGCGAGAACGGGGTGTTCAAGGGCCTCGCCCAGATCATGGGCTTTGGCTCCTACGTCGCGGCGGCGGCCGAGGTGTCGGTGTCCAATGGCGGCCAGGTCAAGGTGCACCGCATCGTCGCGGCCACCAATCCGGGCCATGTGGTCAACCCGCAGCAGGTGGCCGCGCAGGTGGAAGGCTCGTTCGTCTATGGCCTGTCGGCGGCGCTGATGCAGGAATGCACGGTCAAGGGCGGCCGCATTGTCGAGGAGAATTTCGACAGCTACCCGGCCATGCGCCTTGCCGACATGCCGAAGGTCGAGTCCATCCTGCTGCCCTCGAACGATTTCTGGGGCGGGGTGGGCGAGCCGACCATCGCGGTCGCGGCGCCTGCGGTGCTCAACGCCGTCTTTGCCGCGACAGGCAAGCGCGTCCGCACCCTGCCGATGAAGAACACGGATCTTCGGCGTGCGTGAGGCGCGGCTCCGGCGAGGCTCCTTGCGCCGTCCCGCCGCATGCGGCGGGGCCAGGGCCGGGCTGGCAGGATGGGTCGCACCGGCGTTCTGGCTGGCGCTGACGCTCACCGCCGGCGCCACCGAGATGCCGGCGTTGGCGTTCGAAAACGGCGGCATCGCTCGTCCGCTGAGCGCGGTGGCTGGCGATCCGGCGCGCGGCCGCGCCATCGTCGCCGACCGGCGCAAGGGGCTGTGCCTGCTCTGCCATTCGGGGCCGTTCCCGGAGGAGCGTTTCCAGGGCGATCTTGCGCCCTCGCTCGTAGGCGCCGGTGGTCGTGCGAGCGTGGCGCAACTGCGCGCCCGCATGGTCGACAGCCGCCGGCTGGTGCCGGGAAGTCTGATGCCGCCCTACTATGCGAGCCTTGATCTGAACCGTGTCGCGCCGCAATTTGCCGGCAGGACCATTCTGGATGCGCAGGAGGTCGAGGATATCGTCGCCTTTCTGGCAACCCTGAAGGAGTAGCCCGTGCCCGTCCTCACCCGCCGCGCCGCGCTTGCCTCGCTTTCGGCGAGCGTGCTGGTGCGTCCCGCGCGGGCCGAGCCGGAGGAGATGGCCCGCGCCATCCTCGCCTTCACGGGCGGGGTGCCGCCGCAGTTGGGCCTGGTGGTGCTCGACATCGCCCCGCTGGTGGAGAACGGCAATTCGGTGTCGGTGACGGCAGGACTGGCGGCGGGCGCGACGCCGCCGGCACCGGTGGTCGCGCTGGCGCTGTTCAACGAGAAGAACCCGCAGCCCAACGTGCTGACGGCCCAGTTCGGCCCGCGCGCCGCCGCGCCGCAGCTTGCCACCCGCATTCGCCTTGCCACCACCCAGCACATTGCGGCGGTGGCGAAACTCGCCAATGGCGCCTGTTACATCGACCGCAAGGAGGTGATCGTCACCATTGCGGCCTGCACGGAGGAATAGCGCCATGACGCGAGCATGTTGCGCAAAAGTGGCAACGATTTTGCGACAACAACATGCGACAAAACAAGGTGCGCGAGCCCTGTTTTGTTTCCGCCAAAACGCAACGTGCGCTGCGGGAAAGATCTGACATGGCCAACGCACTGCTCGATATTCCCGGCACGGTCCGCAGGGGCGAAGCCTTCACCGTCAAGATCGTTCTGTCGCATGTGATGGAAACGGGCTACCGCCGCGACATTTCGGGCAAGCCGATCCCGCGCAACATCATCACGAGATTTGTGGCGACGCTCGGTGGCGAGGAGGTGATCCGCCTCGATCTCACGCAGGCGGTGGCCGCCAATCCTTACTTTGGCTTTCAGGCGCGGGCAGAGACGTCCGGCCCGCTGGTGATGACATGGGAGGATGACGAAGGCGTCAGCTATCGCGAGGAGGTCGCGATCACGGTGACCGGATGAGGGGATTTCTCGCGCTGCTTCTGGCATGCGGCGGCCTGGCGGCGGCAGCCGGCGAGCCTTCTGCCGATCGGCGCATCTCCGGTTTTGCCACCATGCATCCCGACACGCAGGCGATGCAGCGGAGCGACCGGCTCAACCCCGCGATGCTGTGGGTTGCCGAAGGCGCGCGGGCCTGGACGACGCCGGCCGGACCGGCCGGGCAAAGCTGCGCCTCCTGTCATGGCGAGGCCGTGCGCTCCATGGCTGGGGCGGCCGCGCGCTATCCCGTGGTCGATGCCGCGACCGGCAAGCCGCGCGACCTTGCCGGGCAGATCCGTGCCTGCCGCAGCGAGCGCCAGCGCGCCGGCGACTGGGCGCCGGAAAGCCGCCCGCTGCTGGCGATGGAAGCCTTCCTCGGCCTGCAATCGCGCGGCCAGCCGATTCTGCCGGCGCTAGATTCGCGCCTTGAGGCGTCAATTGAGGCGGGGCGAGCGCTGTTCAACGCCCGCATCGGCCAGCTCAACCTGTCCTGTGCCGGCTGCCACGAGGATAACGCCGGGCGCCGCCTCGGCGGCAGCCTGATCCCGCAGGGCCATCCGACCGGTTACCCCATCTACCGGCTCGAATGGCAGGGGCTGGGTTCGCTTCAGCGGCGCCTGCGCAACTGCATGACCGGCGTGCGCGCGGAGCCCTATCCCTACGGGTCGGCCGAGTTGATCGCGCTCGAACTCTATCTGAAGCGACGCGCCGCCGGCATGGTGATCGAGACGCCGGCCGTGCGGCCCTAAAGCATTTTCCGGCCAAGTGGATACCGGTTGGCCGACAAGAAAATGCGGCAAATTAGAAAATGTTAGAGCGCCCGATCTGAGTCACTCAGATCGGAAGGCGCTCTAAACTATTTCTTGTGGTCGAACAGATGCGCAAGGCGCCGCAGCGCCAGCGCGTAGCCCTGCGTGCCGAAGCCGGCCAGCACCGCATCGGCACGCATCGACACATAGGAATGGTGACGGAACGCCTCGCGCTTATGCACCTGCGAGATATGGCACTCGATGACCACGCCGTCGAAGGTGTTGAGCGCATCGAGAATGGCGATCGAGGTGTGGGTGAAGGCGCCCGGATTGATGACGATGCCCCCCGCTGTCTCGCGCGCCTGATGGATCCAGTCGATGATCTCGTATTCGCGGTTCGACTGGTGGAAGCGGATGTCCAGTTTCAGGTCCGTGGCCAGCGCGCGGCACATCGCCTCCACATCGGCAAGCGTTTCGGCGCCGTAGATCTGTGGCTGCCGCTTGCCGAGCAGGTTCAGGTTGGGGCCGTTGAGCACATAGACAAGGCGGGACATGGCTTTTCTTTCCAGGCTGATCCTGCCTGTTCTGGCCCGATCCGGCGATCACCGCAAGCCCGGGCTTGATCGGCACGCGCCGCGGTGCTTCGATCACGCGCCATGAAGGATCGTGCCATGACCAATTCCGTCGGCGGGATGCAGCCGGTGTCGCGCCGGGTGATGAACCTCGCCTATCTTTTGACCAAGAATTCCCGCCGCCTGCCGGATCATCCGGGGCTGGTATGGGGCGAGGCGCGCTGGTCTTGGGCCGAGATCGACCGCGAGGTCTCCGCCCTTGCTGCTGCGCTGGCGGCGCGCGGGCTCGTCAAGGGCGACCGGCTGATCGTCCATTCCAAGAACACCGCGCAGATGTTCTTTTCAATGTTCGCGGCCTTCCGGCTCGGTGTTGTCTGGGTGCCGACCAATTTCCGCCTGCTGCCGGAGGAGGTCGTCTATCTCGCCGAGTTTTCCGGGGCGCGCGGCTTTCTCTGCCATGGCGACTATCCCGATCATGCCGCAGCCGTGGCAAAGCTCGCGGGGCTCGAATTTGTCTGGCGCTTCGACGAGCAGGCGCGCGATACGCGGTTTGGCGAGGCGGATGTCGGCGACCGCATCGCCGCCCATCGCGGCGTGGCGGTGGAAAACGTCCGCGTCGACCATGACGATCCCTGCTGGTTCTTCTTCACTTCAGGCACAACCGGCCGGTCGAAAGCGGCGGTGCTGACCCATGGCCAGATGGGCTTCGTGCTGACCAACCATCTCGCCGACCTTATCCCCGGCGCCACCGAGGCCGATGCCTCGCTGGTCGTCGCCCCGCTCAGCCACGGCGCCGGCGTGCACCAGATCAATGTGGTCGCGCGCGGCGCGCCCACCATCCTGATGCCGTCCGAGCGCTTCGACACAGCCGAGGCTTTCCGACTGATCGCCGACTGGCGGATCACCAACATGTTCACCGTGCCGACCATCCTGAAACTGCTGGTCGAGCATCCGGCGGTCGACCAGTGCGATCATTCCAGCCTGAAATTCGTCATCTATGCCGGCGCGCCGATGTATCGCGAGGACCAGAAGTTTGCGCTGAAGAAGCTCGGCAAGGTGATCGTGCAGTATTTCGGCCTCGGCGAGGTGACCGGCAACATCACCGTCCTGCCCGCCGCCCTGCACGAGGCGGAGGACGGGCCGGCGGTGAAGATCGGCACCTGCGGCATCGAGCGCACCGGCATGCAGGTATCGATCCAGGACGATGCGGGCAGGGAACTTGGCCCCGGAGAAGCGGGCGAGATCTGCGTGATCGGCCCGGCCGTGTTCGCCGGCTACTACAACAACCCGGAGGCCAACGCCAAAGCCTTCCGCGATGGCTGGTTCCGCACCGGCGATCTCGGCCACAGGGACGCCGAGGGCTTCCTCTACATCACCGGCCGCGCCTCGGACATGTATATCTCCGGCGGCTCCAACATCTATCCGCGCGAGATCGAGGAGAAGATCCTGACCCATCCGTCCATCGCCGAGGTGGCGGTGGTGGGCGTGCCCAACCGGCTGTGGGGCGAGGTGGGCGTCGCCGCCTGCGTCGCCCGCGCGGGGGCCAGCGTCAGCGAAGAAGAATTGACCGCCTTCCTCGCCCCGAAAGTCCCGCGCTACAAGCTGCCGCGCCGCTTCGTGCTGATCGATGTCATGCCGAAATCCGGCTACGGCAAGATCCCCAAACGCATGGTGCGCGACAAGCTCGATGAACTCGGCATTCTCGCCGAGCTTCGCGACGCGAAATGACCTACAACGCGGCGCGCGGATCGACGCGCGCCACCCGCTTGAGCAGGTAGTTCACCTCGGCGCGCGCGGTGGGTGTCAGGCTGCCGCCCGGCTTGCGCTGGGCGTCGCAGGCGATCAGCCCGCGCCGGACCAGGATATACTTGCGCACGGACAGCCCGACGACCGGCTGCTGCTCGTAGCGCAGCAGCGGCAGATGCGCATCGAACAGATCGTGCGCCGCATCGCGCTCGCCGGCCTTGGCGGCGCGCACCACGTCGATCAGCATTTCGGGAAAGGCGTATCCGGTGTTCGAGCCATCGGCGCCGCGCTCCATCTCGAAATCGAGAAACAGCCCGCCGTTGGCGGTCATGATCGACAACGGCCGCAGCGCGCCTTCTGCCTGCCACTTGCGCAGGGTGGAAATCTTTTCCAGCCCCGGCCAGTCCTCGGCCTTCAGCATCACGCAGGAAGGATTGTCGGTGACGATGCGACGGATGACGGCGGGCGCCATCTGCACGCTGGTCACCAGCGGATAATCCTGGATGACGAACGGCACATCGGCGCCGATCGCGCTCACCGCATCGGCGTAATAGCCGGCGATCTGATCATCGGTGCGCAAGTTGGCGGGCGGCGCGATCATCACCGATGCCGCGCCCGCCTCCATCGCCTCGCGGGCAAGGCTGCGCATGGCGGCGAAACCGGGCGAGGACACGCCGACGATGATCGGCTTGCCGGCCATCGCCTTGATCGCGATCTTCAGGAGCCTGAGCGATTCGGCGGGCTCCAGTTTCGGCGCCTCGCCCATGATGCCGAGCACTGTCAGCCCATCGGCGCCCATGTCCGCATAAGCGGCGTAGAGCCGTTCGGCACTGGCCCAGTCCACCGCGCCATCGGGGTGGAACGGGGTCGGCGCGATGGGAAACACACCCGTATAGGCAGCGGTCATGTGTTGTCCTTTCCTGTCAGAACCAGCGCCGCACGGCGGCACGATAGGCATCGAAATCCGCGCCGAACAGCGCGGCAAGCGCCCGTTCCTCGGGCACGATCTGGAAGCGGGTGATATAGAGGATGAAGGCCGGCACGGCCGCCAGCCCCGCAAGATAGCCGCGATGCACCGCATAACCCGCCAGCAGCAGGGCGAGCCCCAGATACATCGGGTTGCGCGTCAGGCCATAGATGCCACCGGTGACCATGGTCGAGGTCCGCTCGGGGCGCATCGGGTTATGCGTCGTTCCGTGCTGGTGAAACGCGACGACGCCGCCGATGCCGAACAGACCGCCGCCGGCGACGAGGCTGATGATCAGCAGCGTGCGGAAGAAACCGGGCGGCAGGATGTAATCCGGCGCAAGCCCCGCCAGGCCATGGCTCAGCACCATGGCCATCAGAAACACCGCCACGGGCGGGATCTTCAGCTCCAGTGCGCCCATCAGCGACCCTTGGTCGCTTCGTAGCGGGCCTTGGTCTCGGCGTTCATCGGATAGAGGCCGGGCAGGGCCGCGCCCTTGTCCACCTCGCCCATGATCCAGCCTTCCATCCGCTCCTGTTCCGGCCCGTGCTCCAGCACGTAGTCGACCAGCGCCTGCGGGATGACGACCGCGCCGTCCTTGTCCGCGACGATCACATCGTCGGGGAACACTGCAACCCCGCCACAGCCGATCGGCTGCTGCCAGGCGACGAAGGTGAGCCCGGCGACCGAGGGCGGCGCCGCCGCGCCCCGGCACCACACCGGCAGATGCGTGCCGAGCACGCCCTCAAGGTCGCGTACCACGCCATCGGTGACGAGCGCGGTGACATTGCGCTTCTTCATGCGCGAACACAGGATGTCGCCGAAAATGCCGGCATCGACGATGCCCATCGCATCCACCACGGCGATCACGCCCTCCGGCATCGCCTCGATGGCGCCGCGCGTCGAATTGGGCGAAGACCAGCTTTCAGGCGTGGCCAGATCCTCGCGCGCCGGCACGAAACGCAGGGTGAAGGCCGGTCCGACGAGGCGGGGCTGGCCGGGCCTGAGCGGCTGGGTGCCGCGCATCCACACGTTGCGCAGCCCCTTCTTCAGCAGGATGGTGGTGATGGTGGCGGTGGAAACGCCCTTCAGCGTCTCGATGGCAGCGGCGGAAATCGGCATGGGAACCCGATGGGCAAGAGTTGTCAGACAATTCCGTCTGTAGCACCGCCGCGCCGCCGGGCGAAGCCCCCTGCCGGCATCAATCCCCCGCCGAGCGCCGCGGCGCCCGCGACAGGTCGTTGTTACCCTCCACCAGTTTTTCGAGCAGGCCGACCAGCGCATTCTTCTCGTCATCGTCAAGCGGGGAAAGCAGCTTCTCCTGCGCGGTCACCGCCATCGGCTCGGCACGCGCAAGAAGTTTCTTGCCTGCGGCGGTCAGGCTCACGGTCTTGGTGCGCTTGTCCTCGGCGCCGGCTTTGCGGCTGATCCAGCCCTTGGCCTGCATCCGCTCCAGCACCCCGCTGATGGTGGTCCGGTCAAAGCCGGTCAGCCCGCACAGGCGCGTCGCGTCGATCCCCGGCTGGGCGCCGATCACCTCCAGCGCGGCGAACTGCACCGGGGTGAGATCAAGCTCTGCCCATTCGTCGAGAAACACCGCCACCGAAATCTGCTGGGCGCGACGGATCAGGCTTGCCGCCTCCGGCAGGCTGGCAGACGGGGGCACTCGCCCGCCCGTCCGTGCCGCCTTGTCACCGCCGCCGCCCGGCAGCCACCACAGGAAAGGGTTTGACGATGCCATGAGTTCGCTCCTGTAGCGGGTGCAATGTCCGTCACCCGATACTCAGCATTGGATGCATCCGGCATTTGTCAAGTCGCTGAGATGTCGCAAGCGGGGTGGCGAGGCAAAGATTGCTGCATCGGGTCTTTACATTGGCGTGCCATCGCGTGAAACCTTGTCTGACAACGGTCGCCGGTCCCGACCGAGGCTCCAGAGGTTTTCCATGACGTCCTACGTACTTCCCCCGCCGCCGGTCGCTTCCGTTGCCGTGGCCGGCAGCGACAAGCGCTTTGCCGTGCGCCGCATCTTCTGCGTTGGCCGCAACTACGAGGCCCATGCGCGCGAGATGGGCAAGGATCCGACGCGCGAGGCGCCGTTCTTTTTCATGAAGCCTGCCGATGCCATCGTCGACAGCGGCACCACCATTCCCTATCCGCCGGACACCAGCAATCTGCATCACGAGATCGAACTGGTGCTGGCCATCGGCAAGGGTGGGGTCAACATCGCCGAGGACAAGGCACTGGAGCATGTCTGGGGCTACGGCGTCGGCATCGATTTCACCCGCCGCGACCGCCAGGGCGAGGCCAAGGATGCCGGCCGCCCGTGGGAATGGGGCAAGGCCTTCGACCGCTCGGCGCCGATGGCGCCGCTCTCGCCGGCCGCCGCTGTCGGCCATCCTGCGAAGGGACGCATCTGGCTCGCCGTCAACGGCAAGGTGAAGCAGGATCAGGACATTGCCGACCTGATCTGGTCGGTGCCGGAAATCATCTCCATCTGCTCGCGCTCGATGGCGCTGGCCCCCGGCGACGTCATCATGACCGGCACGCCCGCCGGTGTCGGCGCCGTGGCGATCGGCGACGTGATCACCGGCGGTATCGAGGGTCTCGGCGAGATCAGCATCACCCTCGGCCCGAAGGCGTGATCCGGCTGCCGGCCGATGAAACGCACCCGCACGCGCGGCCTCTCCCGACGCATTGATGCGGCCCTGATGGCCGCACTCGCCGATGCGGCCATTGCAGCGGGGGCGGATGTCATGCGCCATTTCGGCAAGGTCTCGCCGCGCCTCAAGCCCGATGGCAGCCCGTACTCCGAAGCCGACCTCGACTCGGAGCGGCGGATCAAGGCGGCGCTCGATATCCTGTTGCCGGATATTCCCGTGCTGGCCGAGGAGGAGGTGGCGCTGTTCGGCCCCTCGGCGGTCGGTGACTGCTTCGTCGCTGTCGATGCGCTGGACGGAACCAAGGAGTTTGTCGCCGGCCATTCCGATTTCACGGTCAACATCGGCCTGATCGAGGATGGAGTGCCCATCGCCGGGGTCATCTTTGCGCCGGCGCTGCAGCGGCTCTGGGTCGGCTCGCCGCAGGCGGCCTTTACCGGATCGGTGGCGCCGGGGGCGCGCATGTCCGGTCTTGGTGGCCGGCGCAGCCTGGCGGTGGCGCGGCCGCCGTCCGGCGGATTGCTGGTTGTCGCCAGCCGCTCGCATCCCTCGGCAGCGACGGAGGACTTCATCGCCCGCCATCAGGTGGCCGAGCGCATCTCGGCCGGGTCCTCCCTGAAGTTCTGTCTGATCGCCGAAGGGGCGGCGCATCTCTATCCGCGTTTCGGCACCACCATGGAGTGGGACACGGCGGCCGGCCACGCCATCGTTCTGGCGGCCGGTGGCGTCGTGCAGGCGCGTGATGGTGGGCCGCTTCGCTATGGCAAGGCCGATGTCGGCTTTGCCAACGATGGCTTTATCGCTGCCTGCGATGCCGGCCTCATTCGCAACGGGAGTGCCTGAACCTGCCAGGCCGCCGTCGGCGAGGTTGACGAAGCGGCGCCTTTGCTAGGAAAAAGGTCGCCAAACGCAGGAGACCGCCCGATGACGACCCATCCCACGCTGCCGCTTGTCCGCAACACCTCGAAGGGCAAGGTGGTGAGCGCCGCCAAGGCGGTGCAGCTGATCCGCGACGGCGACACCATCGCCACCGGCGGCTTTGTCGGCATCGGCTTTCCCGAAGAGATCGCAATCGCACTGGAGGAACGGTTTCTGTCCAGCCGCGGCGAAGACGGGCAGGGGCCGGGCCAGCCCGGCAACCTGACGCTGGTCTATGCCGCCGGTCAGGGCGACGGCAAATCCAAGGGGCTCAACCATTTCGGTCACGACGGCATGGTCAAGCGCGTGGTGGGCGGCCACTGGGGCCTGGTGCCGACCCTGCAGAAGCTGGCCATCGCCAACCAGATCGAGGCCTATAACCTGCCGCAGGGGGTCATCACCCACCTTTACCGCGACATCGCCGCCGGCCGGCCCGCCCATGTCACCACGGTGGGCATGCACACCTTCGTCGATCCCCTGAACGGCGGCGGCAAGCTGAATGCCCGCACCACCGAGGAGCTGGTGGAAAGGGTTACGCTCGGCGGCAAGGAGTGCCTTGCCTACAAGACCTTCCCCATACAGGTCGGCATCATCCGCGCCACGACGTCCGATCCCGATGGTAACCTGACCATGGAAAAGGAGGCGCTGACGCTGGAAGCGCTCGCCATCGCCATGGCGGCGCGCAATTCGGGCGGTATCGTCATCGCCCAGGTCGAACGCGTCGCCGAGACCGGCAGCCTCAACCCGCGTCAGGTGAAGGTGCCGGGCGTGCTGGTGGATTGCGTGGTGGTGGCGCGACCGGAAAACCACTGGCAGACCTTCGCCACACCCTACAACCCGGCGTTTTCCGGGGAAATCCGCGTGCAGACCGATTCGATCCCGCCGCTCGATCTCAACGAGCGCAAGATCGTCGCCCGCCGCGCCGCGTTCGAGCTGCGCCCCAACAGCGTGGTCAACCTCGGCATCGGCATGCCGGACGGTGTCGCCGCCATCGCCAACGAGGAAAAGATCATAGATCTCGTCACCATGACCGCCGAGCCGGGCGTGATCGGCGGTATCCCGGCGATCGGCCTCAACTTCGGCGCGGCGTCGAACACGCAGGCGATCATCGATCAGCCCTACCAGTTCGATTTCTATGATGGCGGCGGGCTGGATATGGCCTTTCTCGGCCTTGCCCAGGTGGACCGGCAGGGCAACCTCAACGTCTCCAAGTTCGGCCCCAAGCTGGCCGGCGCGGGCGGCTTCATCAATATCTCGCAGAAGGCGCGCAAGGTGGTGTTCATGGGCACCTTCACCGCCGGCGCGCTTGAGATCCGGGCCGGCGACGGCCGGCTTTCGATCCTAACCGAAGCGCGTGCGAAGAAGTTCGTGCGCGCGGTCGAGCATGTCACCTTCTCGGGCCGGTTCGCGGCCGAAAACCGTCAACCGGTGCTCTACATCACCGAACGATGCGTGTTCCGGCTGGGGGCGGAGGGGATCGACCTCATCGAGGTGGCGCCGGGCATCGACATCGAGCGCGACATCCTGGCCCTGATGGAATTCCGCCCCGGCATTCCCGGCGATCCGGCGCTGATGGATGCCCGCATCTTCCGCGACGAGCCGATGGGGTTGAGGAGTGATCTCGTCGCCGTGCCGATCGAGAAGCGCTATAGCTACGATCCCGGCCAGGGCATGTTTTTCATCAACTTCGAGCACATGGCGGTGCGCTCCAAGGCCGACATCGAGGCCATCCGCGCAACTGCCGAACGTCTGTTGACGCCGCTGGGACATCGCGTGCCGGCAGTGGTCAACTACGACCACTTCTCCATCTCGCCCGAATTGCTCGATGCCTATTCGGAGATGGTCAAGGGGCTGGAGGAGCGCTTCTACACCACCGTCTCGCGCTACACGACCAACGGCTTCCTGCGCATGAAGCTGGGCGAGGCCTTCCGCCAGCACGGCGTCGCGCCGCATCTCTATGGCGCCGAGGGCGAGGCGCGCGCACGGGCGGCGCGCAAGCCGGTCAAGGGTCGCGACTGAGACCCTTTTCCGCAAGGTTCGCCAGATACGCCGCCCATTTCTCGTCCCTGTTCTGTCCGAGATCGGCGAAGGTCTCCCAGGTGAACAGCCCGCTTGAATGCCCGTCCGAGAAAATCAGGCGGATGGCATAGTTGCCCACCGGTTCGGCCCCGGTGATTGCCACGTTGCGCTTGCCGGGCACCGTTTTTTTCTCACGCGCGGTATGGCCCTGCACCTCCGCGCTGGGGCTTTCCACCCGCAGGTATTCGGCCGGCAGTTCAAAGGTGCCAAGCCCGTCGAAGGTGACGACGACGAGCCGCCCGCCATCGCGGATGCGCAATTCGCTGGGAGCGGCGACGAATGAAGCGGCCATGGGGTCCTCATGCTGGTCGAGCGACAGTTGGCCCTGCCCGGCGCTGTCGTCAAGTCCGCCGGCGCCCCGCGTCGAATTGCCATGTGGCCGTGAATGGCCGGATCGTTTAACCGAAATCAACCTCTCTTGACGGTTCAGATATTCATGAAACTGTATATAAGCCGAAATGGGGAGAGACAGGTGCTGCCATTCTGGGCATGTTCATGCCAGATGGGGTAGAGCCTGCATCCACGCTACGGGTAGACCAGCGAGCACGAAAAAGGAACAGACGTGATGAATAAGATGGTGGTGAAATTCCTTGCCGGCGCAGCTTTCGCGGCTGTTTCCGCTTCGGGCGCTTTCGCGCAGGATGTCGCGGCGGGCGAGAAGTCGTTCAACAAGTGCCGTCCCTGCCATCAGGTTGGTGAGACGGCCAAGAACATCGTGGGTCCGAAGCTGAACGGCCTGTTTGGCCGCAAGTCGGGCACGGTGGAAGGGTTCAACTATTCCGATCCCAACAAGAACTCCGGCATCACCTGGGACGAGGCGGTGTTCGCCGAGTACATCAAGGATCCGAAGGCTAAGATCCCCGGCACCAAGATGGTGTTCGCCGGCATCAAGGACGAGAAGGAGATCAAGGATCTGACCGCCTTCCTCAAGCAGTACAAGGCCGACGGCACCAAGTAAGTCCCGGCTTCGCCCCTTCGGGGGACTGGACGCGCGGCGGTTTCGCCGCGCGTTTTTTTGTTTTGCCGGTTGGTTCCTGTGGCTCCCTGCGCCACGGCGGAGGCGCTGCCGCCAGACGCTGATATGCTGGCTTCAGACGAATCGGAGCCGCCATGCCATCCCTTCTCTCCGCCCTCGGCATCATCAGCGGCACGTCGATGGACGCCATCGATGTGGCGCTGCTGCGCACCGACGGGCAAGAGCTGATCGAGTGCGGGCCAACCGGAGCCTTCGCCTATCCCGAAGCCCTGCGCCACGCCCTGCTGGCGGTGATTGCCGATCCTCACCGGGCCGAACATGGCGATCTTGCAGAGATCGAACGACAGGTGACAGCGGCGCATGTCGCCGCCGCGCGCGAATTCCTGGGACGGCATCCGGGCCTGCGCGTCGATGTGGCCGGCTTCCACGGACAGACCGTGTTTCATGCTCCGCAGCGGCGGTTGACACGCCAGTTGTTCGACGGGGCGGCGGGCGCGCGGGCGCTCGGCATCGATGTGGTCTGCCGTTTCCGCCATGCCGATGTGGCGGCGGGCGGGCAGGGCGCGCCGCTGGTGCCGCTCTATCATCGGGCGCTCGCCGCACGGCTCGACCAGCCGCTGATGGTGCTCAATCTCGGCGGCGTGGCCAATGTCACCTATATCGACGGCGAGACCCTTCTGGCCTTCGATACCGGACCGGCGAGCGCGCTGATCGACGATTTCATGCTGCGCCGGCGCGGCGTGCCGTTCGATCGGGATGGCGCGCTGGCCGCCAGCGGGGTGGTCGATCCCGGCGTGCTGGCGGCTTTGATGGACAACCCGTTCTTCGCCGCTGCCCCGCCCAAGTCGCTCGACCGCAACGATTTTCACAGGCGCGCCGCGGTGGTCGAGCCGCTTTCGGATGCGGACGGGGCGGCAACCCTCACGGCGTTCACGGTTGAGGCAACGGTGTCCGCGCTGCGCCATCTGCCGCGCCCGCCCGCCCGCTGGCTGGTGACGGGCGGCGGCCGGCTGAACCTGGCCATCATGCGCCGTTTCGCCGCGCGGCTCGGCGTGCCGGTCGAGCCCGTCGAGGCGGTGGGTTGGGATGGCGATGGGCTGGAAGCGCAGTGTTTTGCCTGGCTGGCGGTGCGCAGCCTGAAGGGATTGCCGCTCAGCCTGCCGGCGACGACCGGCGTGCCACGGCCGATGCCGGGCGGGGACGTTTTCCGCGCCTTAGCCTAGACATTCGCACACAACTTGCTCAAGCGCCCACAGCCCCTTTGACTCTTGCGCACCGCCTGCCATTGTTCAGGCATGAACCGCCGAAGCGGCACAGACAGGGAGACATGCATGACCATCCGTTTTGCCACCTTCAGCGCAGCGCTGGCGCTTGCCCTGGCCCCTGCGCTGGCCCAGACGCCGATCAAGCCGGCGGTGACCTTCGACATCGGCGGCAAGTTCGACAAGTCGTTCAACGAGGCGAGCTATACCGGGGCGGAAGCCTTCAAGAAGAAAACCGGGATCGCATATCGCGAATTCGAGGTGCAGAACGATGCCCAGCGCGAGCAGGCGTTCCGCCGCTTCGCCCGCGACGGGCAGGACCCGATCGTCGCCACCGGCTTTTCCAACGGTGCGGCGCTGAAGAAGGTGGCCGAGGAATTCCCCAAGACCCGTTTCACCATCATCGACTTCGTCATCGATCTGCCCAACGTGCAGTCCATCGTGTTCAAGGAGCATGAGGGCAGCTATCTGGTTGGCCTGCTGGCGGCCAAAGCCTCCAAGACCGGGAAGGTCGGCTTTGTCGGCGGCATGGACATTCCGCTGATCCGCAAGTTCGCCTGCGGCTATGTGCAGGGCGTCAAGGCGGCCAACCCGGCCGCCGAAGTCATCCAGAACATGACCGGCACCACGGGTGCCGCCTTCAACGATCCGGTCAAGGGCGGCGAACTCGCCAAAAGCCAGATCGATCGCGGTGCCGACGTGATCTATCATGCGGCTGGCGGCACCGGCATCGGCGTGCTGCGCGCGGCGGCCGATGCCGGCAAGCTCGGCATCGGCGTCGATTCCAACCAGAACGGCCTGCAATCGGGCAAGGTGCTTACCTCGATGCTCAAGCGCGTCGAAGTGGCGGTGGAAAACACCCTCATCCAGGCACACGAGGGCAAATGGAAGCCAGGCGTTACCGTGCTTGGCCTCGCCGAAGGCGGGGTCGCCTGGGCGCTCGACGACCATAACAAGGCGCTGATCACCGACGACATGAAGGCCGCCGCCGCCAAGGCTGAAGCCGACATCAAGTCCGGCGCGGTCAAGGTGCACGACTACATGTCGGACCAGAAGTGTCCGGTGCAGTGACTTCTGCCCCACATGGCCGGTGCCAGGCCGGCCATGCGGGTCTCTGGGGTCCGTTCAAACCCCGGTGACCCGCTCGCGGGCAGGCGTGATTCCAGCGGTCCTCTGGCATGGCCCAAGAGGACATGACAGGGCCACTCAATAGGAGCGAAGCGACGCCGAGCCTTTGCGAGGGGCGCCCGCCAGAGGCGGGCCACCGGAGTTCGCGAAGCGACGCCGAGCCTTCGCGAGGTATGACGAGACGAAAGCGGACTTTCATGCAGTTGACCTTCATCGGCACCGGCGATGCCTTTTGCTCCGGCGGCAGGTTGAACACCTGCCTCATGCTGGAAGCGGGTGCCGGCGCCATGCTGGTCGATTGCGGCGCCACCTCGATGCTCGGCCTCACCTGTGCCGGAATCGACCGTAACGTGATCACCACCCTGCTGTTCACCCATTTTCACGGCGATCATTTCGCCGGCCTGCCGTTTTTTCTGCTCGACGGGCGGTTCGTGGCGCGCCGGAAAGCCCCGCTCACTATCGCCGGGCCGAAGGGCATCGAGGCGCGCTGCCGGCAGATCGTCGAGGCGACCTTTCCAGGCTTCTGGGATGGCCCGCAGGGCTATCCGGTTTCGGTGATCGAGGTGACGCCCGAGGCGCCGGCGACGCTGAACGGCATGGCCATCACCGCCTTTCCCGCCGTGCATGACGAACGCGCCGGCCCCTGCCAGAGCTATCGCTTCGCGGCAGAGGGCAAGGTGCTGGCCTTCACCGGCGATACCGCCTGGAACGAGAACCTGCCGGCGCTCGCTGCCGGCGCCGATGTTCTGGTGTCCGAATGCTACACCTTCGACCTGCCTCTCCCCAGTCATCTGAGTTGGCGCGAGATCGCAGCGAACCGTGACCGGCTCACCTGCCGCCGGCTGGTCCTGACCCATATGGGGCCGCAGATGCTCGCCCATGCCGGACCGCTGGCGGCCGAGCGCGCCTTCGACGGCATGGTGGTGGCGCTGTGACCGCCCCGGCCATCGAACTTAAAGCCATCGACAAGCGCTTCGGTGCCGTGCACGCCAACCGCGCCATCGATCTTGCGGTGCAGAGCGGCACCATCCACGGCATCATCGGCGAGAACGGTGCCGGCAAATCGACGCTGATGTCGATCCTTTACGGCTTTTACGAAGCCGACAGCGGCGAGATCATCGTTCACGGCAAGCCGGCCCGAATCCGCTCCTCGTCGGATGCCATCGCCCTCGGCATCGGCATGGTGCATCAGCATTTCATGCTGGTCGATCCGATGACCGTGGCCGAGAACGTGCTGCTTGGCGCCGAAGGCGGCGCGCTGCTCGACAGGGGGCTCGCCCATGCCCGCGCCGAGATTGCCCGGCTGGGGCGCGACTATGGCCTGGTCGTCGATCCCGAGGCGGTGGTGGGCGAGTTGTCGGTGGGACTGCAGCAGCGGGTGGAGATCATCAAGGCGCTCTATCGCGGCGCCGACATCCTGATTCTCGACGAACCGACCGGCGTGCTCACCCCGGCCGAGGCCGAGCAGCTGTTCAGGGTGCTCGACGAGTTGCGCCGCCAGGGCCGCACCATCCTCATCATCACCCACAAGCTGAAGGAAATCATGGCAATCACCGATAACGTCTCGGTGATGCGCCGGGGCGCGATGGTGGCGCATCGCAAGACGTCGGAAACATCGATGGCGGAACTGGCCGAGCTCATGGTCGGCCGGCCGATGGCGTCGCCCCCGCCGCATGATGCGGCCCATCCCGGCGCGGAGCTGCTGACGGTCGAGCACCTGACGGTGAAGGACAGTCGCGGCGTCGTGCGGGTGGACAATGTGAGTTTCTCGGTTCACGCCGGCGAAATCGTTGCCATCGCCGGGGTTTCCGGCAACGGGCAATCGGAACTGATCGAGGCGATCGCCGGCATCATCGCCCCTTCCGCCGGTTACGTCAGCATCGCCGGCCACCGGCTGGTGGCGGGCGACGATGCGGCGGCCACCCGGCGCTTCGGCCTGTCGCATGTGCCGGAGGACCGGCATCGCATGGGGCTGGTGACCGCTTTTCCGGCCTATGAGAACCTGCTGCTCGGCTGGCACCTGTCGCCCAGCTTCGGCGCCGGGCCGCTGATCGACCGTGCGGCGACCGTGGCCGAGACCATCCGCAAGATGGACCATTTCGATGTCCGCCCCGGCGATCCCCTGCTCAAAACAGCCAACTTTTCCGGGGGCAACCAGCAGAAGCTGGTCATCGCCCGGGAGATCGAGAGCGATCCCAAGGTGCTGATCGTCGCCCAGCCGACGCGCGGGGTCGACATCGGCGCCATCGAATTCATCCACAACCAGATCCGTGCCATGCGTGCCGCCGGCAAGGCGATCCTGCTCGTCTCGGTTGAACTCGACGAGATCTTTGCCCTTGCCGATCGCATCCTGGTGGTCTGCGCTGGCCGGCTGGTCGGCGAACGGACGGTGGCCGGCACCGATCACAACGAAATCGGCCTGATGATGGCCGGTATCGCCGAGACGGGCAGGGGTGACCGGGGGAGTGTTGCGCCATGAGCCGTCCTGTCACCCTGCCACGCTGGGCGGATCTCGCGCTGCTGCCGCTGCTCAATGTCGGCGTTGCCTTCCTTGCCGCCGGGCTGGTGGTGCTCGCCATTGGCGAAAAGCCGTTTGAGGCGACGGCCATCCTGCTGCGCGGCGCGCTCGGGCATGGCGAGGGTATCGGCTTTACCCTCTACTACACCACTAATTTCATCTTCTCCGGCCTTGCGGTGGCGGTGGCATTCCATGCCGGGCTGTTCAACATCGGCGGCGAGGGCCAGGCGATGCTTGGGGGCATCGGCGCGGCGATCGTGGCGCTGGCGCTCGGCCATCTGCCGGGGATCATCGTGCTGCCCCTCGCGGTTCTGGGCGCGGCGTTGTTCGGCGCCGGCTGGGCGGCGGTGCCCGGCTGGCTGCAGGCCTATCGCGGCAGCCATGTGGTCATCACCACCATCATGTTCAATTTCATCGCCTCGGCGCTGCTGATCTATCTGCTGGTCGATGTGTTCCGCCCGCCGGGGTCGATGGAGCCGTCCAGCCGGGCCTTTGCGGCGGGCGGCAAGCTGCCGTTCCTGCATGACATCCTTCCCGGCCTGCCCAAGACGCCGCTCAACCTGTCCTTCGTCCTCGCGCTTGTCGCCTCGCTGGGCGTCTATCTGCTGATCTACCGGTCGCGGATGGGTTATGCGATCCGCACCGTCGGCGCCAATCCGGTGGCCGCGCGCTACGGCGGCATCTCGCCCGAGCGCATCACCGTTCTGGCGATGGCGATTTCCGGCGCGCTGGCCGGGATGATGGCGATCAACGAGATCCTCGGCGTGCAGCACCGGATGATCAACGATTTCACCGGCGGCTACGGGTTTGTCGGCATCGCCGTGGCGCTGATGGGTCGCAACCACCCGGTCGGCATCTTCCTGGCGGCACTCTTGTTCGGCGTGCTCTATCAGGGCGGCACCGAACTGGCCTTCGACAAGCCGACCATCACCCGCGACATGATCGTGGTGATCCAGGGACTGGTGATCCTGTTCGCCGGCGCGCTGGAATTCATGTTCAAGCCGGCGCTGGCCCGGCTGCTTGGGGGCGGGCGATGAAGGGCACCGCAGTATCATGGAACTGATCGAAACGGCCTTCGGCATACTCGCTTCCGGCCTGCGGCTGGCGGTGCCGCTGCTCTGCGCCTGTCTTGCCGGGCTCTATTCCGAGCGTTCCGGCGTCGTCGACATCGGCCTTGAGGGCAAGATGCTGGCTTCTGCCTTCGCCGCGACGGTCACGGCGCTGTCCGTCGGCTCGGCGCTGGCCGGCATGGTGGTGGGGCTGGCGACCGCAGTGGTGCTGGCTGTGGTGCACGGCTATGCGGCGATCAGCCAGCGCGGCAACCAGATCGTTTCCGGCATGGCCATCAACATGCTGGCGGCCGGTCTGACGGCGCTGCTCGGCAATGCCTGGTTCAAGGAGGGCGGGCGCACCCCCTCGCTCGAAGGCGCGCAGCGCTTCCATGCGATCGATCTGCCGCTGGTTGAGGTGATCGGGACCATCCCGGTGCTCGGCCCGTTCTATCGCACGGTGCTGTCCGGCCATCCGCTGCCGGCCTATATCGCACTGGCTGCGGTGCCGCTCACCTGGTTCCTGCTCTACCGTACGCGCTGGGGCCTGCGGCTGCGCGCTGTGGGCGAGAACCCCGGCGCGGTCGATACGGCGGGCATCTCGGTGACGGCGCTGCGCTACTCGGCTGTTGTAGCCTGCGGGCTGATGTGCGGCCTCGGCGGCGCCTATCTTGCTGTGGCGCAGGCGGCGAGCTTCCTGCCCAACATGACGGCGGGCAAGGGCTTCATCGCGCTTGCTGCGCTTATCTTCGCCAAGTGGCGGCCGGTGCAGGCGCTGGGCGCCTGCCTGCTGTTCGGCCTGCTCGATGCGGTGGCGATTCGCCTGCAGGGCGTGGCGCTGCCCGGCATCGGCCAGGTGCCGGTGCAGGCGATCCAGGCGCTGCCTTATATCCTGACGGTGATCCTGCTCGCCGGATTTGTCGGCCGCGCCATTCCGCCGAAGGCGATCGGCGTGCCCTATGTGAAGGAGCGGTGATGTCCCTTGCCGAGCTTTTTGCCGCCGCCAAGGCCGCACAGGCCCATGCCTATGCGCCCTATTCGAAGTTTCCGGTCGGCGCAGCGCTGCGTGACGAGCAGGGGCGCATCCATGCGGCGGCCAATGTGGAGAACGCTGCCTATCCCGCCGGCACCTGCGCCGAGGCAGGAGCCATCGCCGCGATGGCCAGCGCCGGCGGCCGGCGCATCGTCGAACTCGTGGTGATCGGCAACGGTGCCGGCCTGTGCACGCCCTGCGGCGCCTGCCGGCAGCGCATCCGCGAATTCGCCGCGCCCGCGACCCCGGTGCATGTCGCCGGCCCCGAGGGCGTGCGCCGCAGCTTCACACTCGATCAGTTGCTGCCCCATTCCTTCGGCCCGGAGAACCTCGCATGAGCGCGGCCGACATCATCCGCGCCCGCGCCGGCGGCGAACCGGTGACCGCGGCCATCGTGCTCGGCTCCGGCCTTGGCCCGCTTGCCAACCGGGTGACAGCGGCCACCTCGATCCCCTATGCCGAGCTGCCGGGCTTTCCCGAAGCGGGCGTTTCGGGCCATCACAGCCGGCTGGTCATCGGCCGCCTCGGCGGCCGGCGGGTGGCAGTGCTGTCCGGCCGCGAGCACTACTACGAAAACGGTCATGCGGCGGCCATGCGCCCGGCGCTGGAAGCGATCAGCGGGCTTGGCGCGACGACGCTGATACTCACCAACGCGGCCGGCTCTTTGCGGCCCGAGGTAGGGCCGACGTCGATCGTCGCCCATAGTGACTACGTCAACTGGTCGGGGCTCAATCCGCTGATCGGCGAGCGCGGCGATGCGCGCTTTGTCGATATGCGCGCGTGCTACGATCCAGCCCTTCGGGCGCGCCTCAGGACGGTGGCGGAGGGGCTGGGGATCACGCTGCATGAAGGCGTCTATTTCTGGTTTTCCGGCCCCACCTTCGAGACGCCGGCCGAAATTCGCGCCATGCGTATGCTCGGCGCCGATCTCGTCGGCATGTCGACTGTGCCGGAGGTCATTATCGCACGACGCCTCGGATTGCGGGTGGCGGCGCTGTCGATGGTCACCAACCTTGCCGCTGGCATGCAGGGCGCGGAGATATCCCACAACGACACCAAGACGGTGGCCGCGCAGGGCGGCGAAGCGATGGCCCGGCTGATCATCGGCCTGCTGGAGACCGATGCATGACCGCCGACGACCGGGCGCTGGCCCGCCGCGCCATCGCCCTCATCGATCTGACCGAACTTGCCGATGAGGCGGATGCTGCGGCTCTCCATCGCCTTTGTGCCACGGCGCCGGGCGGCGGGGTGATCCCGCCGGTGGCGGCGGTCTGTGTCTGGCCGCGGCATGTGGCGCTGGCAAAAAGCCTGTGGCAGGGGCGCATCGCCACCGTGGTCAACTTTCCCTCGGGCGCCGAGCCGGTGGACGTTGTGGTCGCGGCGACAAAGGCCGCCCTCGCCGACGGCGCGGACGAGATCGATTTCGTGCTGCCCTGGCAGGCCTTTCTTGCCGGCAGAGCGGGCGAGGCCGCCATCACTCTGGCCGCAGTGCGGGCGGTCATTCCCGCGCCCGCGCGGTTGAAGGTCATTCTGGAAACCGGCGCCTATTCCGATGCGGCGACGATCCGCCGCGCCTCGGATCTGGCGATTGCGGGCGGCGCCGATTTCATCAAGACCTCGACCGGCAAGATCGCCGCCGGCGCCAGTCCCGAAGCCGCGCGCGCCATGCTGGAGGCGATCCGCGCCGCAGCCCGCCCGGTCGGTCTGAAACCCTCGGGCGGCATCCGCACGCTTGCCGATGCGCGCGCCTATCTCGACCTCGCCGAGAGCATCATGGGCGCCGGTTGGGCGACGCCGGAGACCTTCCGCTTCGGCGCCTCCGGCCTTCACGCAACGCTTGCCGGCGTTGTCAAAAGTGAATCCGGCAACGCCCCGGAATCGGGCTATTGACCGGATCATGACGATCCGCACCTTCCTTCCGCAGGAGATCATCCGCAAGAAGCGCGACGGCGGCGCGCTGAGCGCCGAGGATATCGGCGATTTCGTCGCCGGCCTCGTCTCCGGCGTCGTCACCGAGATGCAGGCCAGCGCGCTGGCGATGGCGGTGTTCTTTCAGGGCATGAACCGCGACGAGGCGGTGGCGCTGACCCGTGCCATGCGCGATTCCGGCGAGGTGCTGGACTGGCGCGGCGAGAAGCTGGGCGGCCCGGTGCTCGACAAGCATTCGACCGGCGGGGTTGGCGACAATGTTTCGCTGCTGCTTGCCCCTGCGGTGGCGGCCTGCGGCGGCTTCGTGCCGATGATTTCCGGCCGCGGCCTCGGCCATACCGGCGGCACGCTCGACAAGCTCGATGCCATCCCCGGCTATCGCACGCAGCCCGATACGGCACTGTTCCGGCGCACCGTGCGCGAGGTCGGCTGCGCCATCATCGGCCAGACCGAGAACCTCGCCCCCGCCGACAAGCGCCTGTATGCGATCCGCGATGTCACCGCCACGGTGGAGTCCATTCCGCTGATCACCGCCTCCATCCTGTCCAAGAAGCTGGCGGCCGGCCTTGGGGGGCTGGCGATGGACGTCAAGACCGGCTCCGGCGCCTTCATGCCGACGCTGGAACGCTCGCGCGCTTTGGCTCAAAGCATCGTCGCCGTGGCCAACGGCGCGGGCCTGCGCACCAGCGCGCTCATCACCGACATGAGTGAGGCGCTGGCACCCGTCGCCGGCAACGCGCTGGAAGTCGCCAACGCGGTCGACAACCTCGCCGGCCGCCGTCGCGATCACCGGCTGATCGAGGTGACTGCTGCGCTCGGCGGCGAAATGCTGCTGGCCGGCGGGCTTGTCGCCGAGGCGGCGGAAGGGCGCCGGCGCATTCTGGCCAGTCTCGCCGATGGCCGCGCCGCCGAGATCTTCGCCCGCATGGTCGTGGCGCTCGGTGGTCCCTCCGACATTGTGGAAAACCCCGCCCGCCACCTCTCCGCCGCGCCGGTTGTGATGCCGGTGCCGGCGCCGGCTGCCGGCGTGGTAGCCGCGGTGGAGACGCGAGCGCTCGGCCTCGCCGTGGTGGCGCTGGGTGGCGGGCGCACCCGTGCCGCCGATGCGATCGACCCCGCTGTGGGGCTGACCGATCTTGTTGCCATTGGCGAAGTGGTGGCAAGCGGCGATCCGCTCGGCCTCGTCCATGCGCGCACCGAGGCGGCGGCGCAGGCGGCGGCGGCCACCGTGCAGCGCGCCTACAGGCTGGCGGCATCCGGCAATGCGCCGCCGCTGGTGGTCGAGCGGCTGGGATGGACGGCATGAGCCGTGTGCTGCTGATCGTGCTCGACTCGGTCGGCGTCGGCGGAGCGCCCGATGCGGCGGCCTATGGCGATGTCGGCGCCAATACGCTCGGCCACATCGCGGCTGCCTGCGCGGCAGGGCAGGGCAACCGCGCCGGCCTGCGCCAGGGGGCATTGAAACTGCCGCATCTCGCGGCGCTCGGGCTGGGCGAAGCCTTGCACGTGGCCACCGGCGAGAGCTTTCCCGGCCTGCTGCCGGGGCCGGGGCGCGGGCTTGCCGGCGCTGCCATCGAAACGTCGAAAGGCAAGGATACGCCGTCGGGCCACTGGGAAATCGCCGGCGTGCCGGTGACGTTTGACTGGGGCTATTTCCCGCCGAGCGTGCCGGCCTTCCCGCCGGAACTGATTGCCGCCTTCCTCAAGGAAACCGGCCTGCCCGGCATTCTCGGCGATTGTCACGCCTCCGGCACCGAGATCATCGAACGGTTCGGCGCAGCGCATGTCAGCACCGGAAAGCCCATCCTCTACACCTCGGTCGATTCGGTGTTGCAGATCGCCGCGCACGAGCAGGCGTTCGGCCTCGCCCGGCTCTATGAGATCTGCACCGTGATGCGTCGTCTGACCCTGCCGCTCAACATCGGCCGCGTCATTGCCCGCCCGTTTCTCGGAACCTCCCGCGCCGATTTCAAGCGCACGCCGAACCGCAAGGACTGGGCGATCACCCCGCCCGCGCCAACCCTGTTCGACCGGCTGCAGGAGGCTGGCCGCGACGTCGTATCCGTCGGCAAGATCGGCGACATCTTCGCCCATTCCGCCACCGGGCGTGAGGTGAAGGGCGCGGGTAACATGGCCAATCTCGATCTTGCCCTCCAGGAGTTCAGTACGCTGAGGAACGGCGGGCTGGTCTTTGCCAATCTGGTCGATTTCGACAGCGAGGCCGGCCACCGCCGCGACGTTCCGCTCTATGCGCATCTGCTGGAGCAGTTCGACGCGCGCCTGCCGGAAATCCACGCTCGCCTGCGCCCCGGCGATCTGGCTATCCTCACCGCCGATCACGGCAACGACCCGACCTTTCGCGGCACCGATCATACGCGCGAGATGGTGCCGGTGCTCGCCTTCGGTCCCGGCGTTACGCCGCGCGCCATTGGCCGCCGCGCGAGCTTTGCCGATATCGCCCAGAGCGTGCTCGGCCATCTGGGGCTGCCGCCGGGGCCGGTGGGCGCCAGTTTTCTATAGGTTTCAATCCGCCCTGCGGCAGGCAAAGGGCAGAAACGTGCTGGCCATTCCAGCGTTCATCGCCGCGATCACCATCACATTGGCGAGTGCCAGTTCCTCGGCCGATCGCGGGCAAACCCTGGCGGGCGCGGAACAACCGGAGGCCAGAAAAGCCTCGTGCTCGGTCAGAAATGCCGCCCCCAGCCCGGTCGGCCCGCTGCGGGCGAGGGCGATCTGCCAAGCCTTTGTGTAGCGCTCGCATTTGGTGCGTGACCACAGGCCGGGTTCAGACGCCGGTTCCTTTTGCTGGCCACCGGCAAGCGAGGGCATCAGCAGAGCCGCTGCCAGCAGGAGTGCCCGCCCTACCACCAGCCGTTGTTCGCCATCGAGGTCCAAGGCTCTTTCAAGGGCAGCGCATCGCCCTTCTGGATCAGTTCGATGGAGATGTTGTCGGGCGAGCGCACGAAGGCCATGCGTCCGTCGCGCGGCGGGCGGTTGATCGTCACGCCGGCCTTTTGCAGCTTTTCGCAGGTGGCATAAATGTCATCGACCCGAAACGCGAGGTGCCCGAAGGCGCGGCCGATGCCGTAGGGCTGCGGGTCCGGATCCCAGTTGTAGGTCAGTTCGATCTCCGGCCAGCGGTTGTCGCGGGCAAGTGCGGCCTGTTCGGGCGCGGCGAGGAAGATCAGCGTGAAGCGGCCCTTCTCGCTCTCGGTGCGCCGCGTTTCGACAAGGCCAAGCACATCGCAATAGAATTTCAGCGAGGCATCAAGGTCGGTGACGCGCACCATCGTATGGGCAAAATGCATGAACGGCTTCTCCTCGCAGGCATTGACGATTGGTTGTCTGACAAGGTAGGCCGCTGGTAGGCAAAAGGGAAGCGCAGATGCCACACACCAATCTGGTCGAAGTGACGCGCGGCGGCATTGTTGAGTCGCGCCATGCCGGTGCGCTGGCTGTGGTCGATGCGGACGGCGCCTGCGTTGCCGCGCTCGGCGACATCGACCGCCGGGTCTTTCCGCGTTCGGCGGTCAAGGCCTTGCAGGCGCTGGTGCTGATGGAGACCGGCGCAGCCCAGCGCTTTGGCTTCGGCGATGCCGAGATCGCGCTGGCGGTCGCCTCCCATTCCGGCGAGCCGCGTCATGCCGAAACATCGCTCAGCATGCTGAAGAGTGCGGGTTTCGACGGCCGCTGCCTCGAATGCGGGGCGCATTGGCCGCTGGGCGAGGCGGCGACGCGCGCTCTGGCCGCGAGCGGTGGTGCCCCCACCGCTTTGCACAACAACTGTTCGGGCAAGCACGCGGGTTTCGTCTGCGCCGCCGTGACGATGGGGGCCGATCCGGCAGGCTATGTGCGGCCGGAACATCCCTTGCAGCGGGCGGTGACCGCTGCGCTGGAAACCTCGCTTGGGCTCAGCCTTGCCGATGCGCCGCGCGGCGTCGACGGCTGTGCCATTCCCACCTATGCCATCCCGCTCAAGGCGCTGGCGCACGGTTTCGCTCGGTTCGGCACCGGCGTCGGCTATGCGCCGGCGCGGGCGAAGGCGGCGGCGCGTATCCGTCAGGCGGTGGCGGCCGAGCCGTTCATGGTGGCCGGCAGCGGGCGTTTCGACACCGATGTGATGCAGGTGCTCGGCGCCCGCGCCTTCGTCAAGACCGGCGCCGAGGGCGTCTATTGCGCCGCGCTGCCGGAGAAGGGCCTGGGCATCGCGCTGAAGATCGATGACGGCGCCACGCGGGCCTCTACGGCGGTGATGGCCAGCATCATCGACCGCTGCCTTGATCTCAATGCTGACGAACGCGCTGTCATCGATACGGCGATCGAGGTGCCACTCAAGAACTGGAACGGCACCGAAGTGGGGCGCGTGCGGCCCTCGCCGGCGCTCGCCGCGTTGAAATTCTAGAGCATTTTCAAGCCAACCGGTATCCACTTGGCCGGAAAATGCTCTAGATCCGATCGGAATCCGCTCTAGGCCCGCCCCGCCAGCGCGAGGTGCCGCACCATCGCGATTGCGGCGGCCTGCATGCGCATCAGGTGCCGGCGGTCACGCGCCTTGGGAATATGCAGGAACAGGCAGGGCTGGCGGTCGAGCGCGCCCAGCATGCGCCAGTAGCTGTAGTTGCACAGATAGCGTCCGGCATTGATCGACAGATGGGTCGCAAGGCCCGCGGCGCGCCCGGCCAGCACCAGCGCCGGCATCGGCGCACGACCCTTGCGGGCGGGCGGGGCACCGCTTTCGAGCGCCAGCGAGAGCGGCCGCTGCCCGCTGGCGTCGGGGAACAGAACCGACACACGGTTGAGCGCGCGCACCTCCACCGACAGCACCTTGCGCCGGCCGGCCACGCCGATCATCAGCACGGCGCCGGGATCGCTGCGGTGAACAAGATCGGCAAGTTCCTTGTCCACCGCGCGGTAGCTGGTCTCGAACACATGGCAGGCCGTTGCAATGCCGGCGCGGGCAAGTCCGCGATCGGCGGCCACCGCCCGCGCCAGTACGCCGGCGGGATTGCGCGGCATGCCGGGAAACGGGCCGAAGCCGGTGATCAGCACCGGCCGTCGCCCGGTCACAGCCCCACCATGGCGGCGATTTCCTCCGCCCCCAGCATGGCCGACAGCGCGCCCTCGAACACCGCGCGTTCCACCTCGGGCAGTCGCGTGCGGATCTTGGCATCGCCGCGCAACCGGCTGCGCAGCCGGTCGTCGAGCATGGTCCACATCCATTTGATCTGCTGGCGCGCGCGCTTGTCCTTCAGTTCGCCGCTGGCGGTGGTCAGCGCCCGATGCGCCTGCACATTCTGCCACAGCCGGTCGAGCCCCTCGTCGTTGAGGCCGGAGGTGAGGATGACCGGCGGTTTCCAGCGCGCGCTTTCGGGCGTGAGCAGGTTCAGCGCCGCCGAATAGTCGGTGGCGGTGGCGCGCGCCCGCGGCAGGCTGTCGCCGTCCGCCTTGTTGATGGCGATCATGTCGGCCAGTTCGATGACGCCTTTCTTGATGCCCTGCAATTCGTCGCCGCCGCCCGGCAGCAGCAGCACCAGGAAGAAATCGGTCATGTCGGCCACGGCGGTTTCCGACTGGCCGATGCCGACCGTTTCGACGATGATGATGTCGAAGCCGGCAGCCTCGCACAGCAGCATCGCCTCGCGCGTGCGCGCTGCCACGCCGCCCAGCGTCTGCCCGGCGGGCGAGGGGCGGATGAAAGCATTCGGCGCCACCGAAAGCCGAGCCATCCGCGTCTTGTCGCCCAAAATGGCCCCGCCGGTGCGCGAGGATGTGGGATCGACCGCGAGCACCGCGACGCGATGGCCGGCATCGACCAGTCGCATGCCGAGCGTATCGATCGTGGTGGATTTGCCGACGCCGGGAACGCCGGTCACGCCCAGCCGGATAGCGCCCCCCGTGAACGGCAGCAGCGACTGCACGAGGCTGCGCGCCTCGGCCTGATGGTCGATCCGTCGGGATTCGACCAGGGTGATGGCGCGGGCAAGCGCCGCCCTGTCGCCGCTGCGCAGGCGTGGTCCGAGGTCGGCAGTATGGGGCGGAATAGCAGGCATGTGCTGTTGTAGCGGGGCTTTGCGGCCGCTCCTATCCCCTCATGGTCGGAGAAGGGCCGAGCAGATGAACGCGGGCTAAACCTGCTGTTCAATCCGCCCTCAGGCGGCAAGGTCCAAGGTCCACCGCGATGATAGTGCCGAAGGGCGCCCCTCGCGCGGCGCCCCTGGAAGGCAGGCCCCGCTCCGTCGTGACCCCGGAGCGGGGCTTTTTCACACCCAGCCGCCATCCACCACATACTGCTGGTTGGTGCAGGCGGCGGCCTCCTCCGAGGCGAGGAACACCGTGAAGCGGGCGATATCCGCCGGCACCAGCTTGCGCTTGAGGCACTGGCGCTCCATCAGCATGCGCTCGCCTTCCGGGGTCAGCCATTTTTCAATCTGCCGCTCGGTCATGATCCAGCCCGGCGCAATCGCAGTGACGCGGATGTTGAACGGCCCGAAATCGCGCGCCAGCGAGCGCGTCAGCCCCAGCACCGCCGATTTCGCAGCCGTATAGGCCGCCATGCCGCCCTGGCCGACCATCCAGGAGGTGGAGCCGAAGTTGATGATGGCGCCGCCGCCGGCCGCCTTCATGTCCGCCAGCACCGCCTGGGCGGCAAAGAACTGATGCTTGAGGTTCACGGCAAAGCGATCGTCCCAGTAGTCGGGGGTCACCGCCTCGGTGGCGTGCCGCTCGTCATGCGCGGCGTTGTTGACCAGCACGGCGATCGGTCCATGGGTGGCGCGGATCGCGGCCACCGCCTTTTGCAGTGCCGCGATGTCGGTCAGGTCCGCATGCTCGAAATGCACCGTGTGGCCTTCGCCCTGCAGCCGGCTCACCAGCTGGCGCGAAGCTGCCTCGGCAATGTCGATGAACCCGACCTTCGCCTGCTGCTGCGCGAAATTCTCGACGATCGCCGCACCGATGCCGGAGCCGCCGCCGGTGACCAGCACGCTTTTGCCGGCAAGATCAGGATAGATGGCCATGAGCCCCCCTCTGTCAGGCGAGCGGCTTGGCCTCCCGCACCACATCTTCTTGCTCAGGCCGCTCGATGGCGCAAGGGCGCGCGAACCGCGTGCGGCGGATCGCTTCCTCGGGATCGCAGATGCCGAGTTCGACCAGCAGCCGCGCCACCAGCGTGCCTGAACGGCCGCAGCCGGCGCGGCAATGGACGTGCACGTTCCTGCCCTCGCGGATCATCCGGCGCAGGATCGGTCCGTCGATCAGCCAGTTGCGCTCCCACTCCGCATCGGGCCGGCAATAATCCTCGATCGGCATGTAGAACCATTCCATGCCGGCCTCGCGCACGGCACGGCCAAGAAAGCCGACGCCAAGCTCGTCGAGTTCCTCGATGTCGTTGAGCGTGACCACGGCGGCCACCTTGTGCCGCTTGAGGATCGCCAGATCGTGCCCGAGTTCGTGGTCCTGATCGGCCCGGCCAGGGCAGCAGCTCAGCATGAGCTGACCCCATTCGGGTCGCGTCTCCACCGCCGCGATGATGAGCGGAATCAGCGCCAATTTCTATCTCCCGCAACAGCTGCCGGCGACGGCGCCAGGGCCGCTTTTGCGCGAATGCAAGTCCATCTTGGCAGTTTCTTGCATTGCAATCGGCTGATTCCATCCCACGTTGGTGCCAGCATAACAGGAGTTCCGCCATGCTGTATGTTCGCAAATCGAACGAGCGCGGCCATGCCGATTTCGGCTGGCTCGACAGTCGTCACAGCTTTTCTTTCGGGCAATATCATGACCCGCGCTTCATGGGGTTTGGCCCGTTGCGCGTCATCAACGACGATCGCGTGGCCGGCGGTGGCGGCTTTCCCGCCCACCCGCACGACAACATGGAGATCATTTCCTACGTGCTGGAAGGCGGTCTGGCCCACAAGGACAGCCTCGGCTCCACCTCGGTGATCCGCCCCGGCGATGTGCAGCGCATGAGCGCCGGCACCGGCATCCGGCATTCGGAGTTCAACGCGTCGGCGACCGATCCGGTGCATTTCCTGCAGATCTGGATCCTGCCCGAGGCGCGCGGCCTTGCGCCCTCCTACGAGGAAAAGCGCTTCGAGGCGGCGGACAAGGCCGGCCGGCTCTGCCTCATCGCCGCCAGAGGCGGGCGCGAGGGTGCTGTCCATATCAATCAGGATGTCGATCTCTACGCCGCCGTGCTGAAGGCGGGCGACGAAGTGCGTCATTTCTTCCGTGCGGGCCGGCTCGGCTGGCTTCAGGTGGCGCGCGGCAGCCTAGGCGTCAACGGCATGGCGCTTGGCGAGGGCGACGGCCTCGCCATCGCAGAAGAGGCCGCCATCACGCTGGCCGGCAGCGGCGAAGGGGCCGAAGTGCTGCTGTTCGACATGGCGGGGTGAGGTTCGTTCGGCCACCGCTGGTTGCTGGATGGCGCAGAATGCAGGCAACACGGCATGCTCTAGAGCATTTTCCGGCCAAGTGGATATCGGTTAGTCGAAAGAAAATGCGCTAAAACAATGAGTTAGATCGGTCGATCCGATTCATTCCAATCGGAAACCGCTCTAATCTGACGCCCTGGATGCTGTCACTGCACCGTGATTTCATAGGTGACTGTCGAACAGCCAGTGCGGCCCCTGTTCGTTGCGCAGAGGCGTATGACATAACTGTCCTCTCCCTTGAAGCCAGGATTGGCGATATAGCCGAATGAGAACTGGCCAATCTTGACCAGGCGGCCATTCTTGGGTCGGCGGACTGCCCCAAGAGCTTTGAATTCCCCCGCCTCGCCGGAAGTGAATCCGTGCCCGCACCGGCCATTATCGGTTGTCCCGCGATAGGTTACAGAATCGTTCTGCTCGGGATGGAGGCCATATCCATTCATCCTGCACGCAGCATGAGCATGATGGGAAAACACCAATACAAAGACAGGAAATATCCAGCGCATAGCAACATCCTATCAAATTCTAATCGATCCATGGCAGTGGCAACCATGCTTGACCAATCTGACAAAAAGATCAAGTGCATGCTGCCCTTGCAGCAGGATCAGCATCTTTCCATTAAGTGGTATCGCGACAAGCACTGGAGCCCATGCGGTGAGGTGCTGGCATCAAGATTGTTTTGCTTGGCCAGATCGGCCAAAATCAATCGCCGGCATCTTGCCGCCCCTCACCCCTTCTGCCGATACCCCAGCCGATCACTCAGATCATCGAGCAATTTTGACGCGGCGTCCGCCACCGAAGTGCCGGGCGGGAAGATGGCGGCGGCGCCAGCGCGGTAGAGCGCCTCGTAATCCTGCGGCGGGATGACGCCGCCGGCGACGATCATGATGTCGGGGCGTCCCTCCTTGGCCAGCGCGTCGCGCACGGCCGGCACCAGCGTCAGATGTCCGGCCGCCAGCGAGGAAACGCCGATGATATGCACATCGTTTTCCACAGCCTGTCGGGCGGCTTCTTCCGGGGTTGCGAACAGCGGGCCGATGTCGACGTCGAAGCCGAGATCGGCGAAGGCGGAGGCGATCACCTTCTGGCCGCGGTCGTGCCCGTCCTGCCCCAGCTTGGCGACGAGGATGCGCGGGCGGCGCCCGTCGGCCTCCTCGAAGGCCGCCACCTTGTCGTGAACCTTGGTGATCATTTCGGAATTCACGCCCACCTCACGCTTGTACACGCCGGAAATGGCGCGGATTTCGGCGACATGCCGGCCCCAGGCCTTTTCCAGCGCCAGGCTGATCTCGCCCACGGTGGCCTTGGCACGCGCCGCCTCGACGCCGAGCGCCAGCAGGTTGCCGGTGCCCGATTTTGCCGCGTGTTCGAGCGCGGCCAGCGATTTATCCACAGTCGCCTGATCGCGCTCCGCCCGAAGGCGCTGCAGCTTGGCGATCTGGCTGGCGCGCACGGCGGCGTTGTCGACCTTGAGCACATCCACCGGCGGCTCGTTGTCGAGCCGGTACTTGTTGACGCCGACGATGGTCTGATGGCCGGAATCGATGCGCGCCTGCGTGCGGGCGGCGGCTTCCTCGATGCGCAGCTTGGGGATGCCGGCTTCGATGGCCTTGGCCATGCCGCCCAGCCTTTCCACTTCCGCGATATGCTCCCAGGCACGCGCGGCCAGATCGCCGGTCAGCTTCTCGACGAAGGCCGAGCCGCCCCACGGATCGATGAAGCGGTTGGTGCCGGCCTCCTGTTGCAGGAAAATCTGCGTATTGCGGGCGATGCGGGCGGAAAAGTCGGTCGGCAGCGCCAGCGCCTCGTCGAGGGCGTTGGTGTGCAGCGACTGGGTATGCCCCTGCGTCGCCGCCATGGCCTCCACGCAGGTGCGCACGATGTTGTTGGAAACGTCCTGCGCGGTCAGCGACCAGCCCGACGTCTGGCAATGGGTGCGCAGGCTGAGCGAGCGCGCATCCTTGGGGTTGAACTGTTTCACCAGCTTGGCCCAGATGAGCCGCGCCGCACGCATCTTGGCCACTTCCATGAAGAAGTTCATGCCGATGGCCCAGAAGAAGCTGAGCCTTGGGGCGAACTTGTCCACGTCCAGCCCCGCCTTCATGCCAGCGCGGATATATTCGACGCCGTCGGCCAGCGTGTAGGCGAGTTCGAGATCCTGCGTCGCGCCCGCTTCCTGCATGTGGTAGCCGGAAATCGAGATCGAATTGAACTTCGGCATGTTCTGCGCCGTGAAGGCGAAAATGTCCGAAATGATCCGCATCGATCCCTTGGGCGGGTAGATGTAGGTGTTGCGGACCATGAACTCCTTGAGAATGTCGTTCTGGATGGTGCCCGACAGCTTGGCCGCCGGCACGCCCTGTTCCTCCGCCGCGACGATGTAGAGCGACAGGATCGGCAGCACGGCGCCGTTCATCGTCATCGACACCGACATCTGATCCAGCGGGATGCCGTCGAACAGCGTGCGCATGTCGAGGATCGAATCAATGGCAACGCCCGCCATGCCGACATCGCCCGACACGCGTGGATGATCGCTGTCATAGCCGCGATGGGTGGCAAGATCGAAGGCGACGGACAGGCCCTTCTGCCCTGCCGCCAGATTGCGCCGGTAGAAGGCGTTGGAATCCTCCGCCGTCGAAAAGCCGGCATACTGGCGCACCGTCCACGGATTGGTCGCATACATCGTGGGGTAGGGGCCGCGCAGATAGGGCGCGATGCCCGGCCAGGTATCGAGAAAGTCGAGCCCGGCAAGGTCGGCCTCGCCATAGACCGGCTTCACCGCGATGCCTTCCGGTGTCATCCAGGGTTGCGCCTCAACCGGAGCGCCGGCATCGGGCGCGGAGGCAAAGGCGATCTTGGAAAAATCCGGAATGCGGCTCATCGAACCCTCGCTCTTACGGTTTGCCGGCATTTATATCCTGCGCGTGGGTTTCCGATACGCGCCCTTCGTCGGAGGTGGCACGCGGCCCGACCGGCGGGATCACGACCGGCTCGGGCTTGGGGTGTCGCGCCATCCGCTCAAACAGATAACCACCGAGATAGCCGAGCAGCGTCGCCCCCACCACCATGCCGGGAATGGCCAGCAGCGCCATGCCGGTTTGCGAGAACAGCGCGCCCCGGAAGCGGAACAGCGCATAGGCCGCCACCGCCGCGCCTGCCGCCCCGCCGATCAGCGCGAACAGTCGCCCCGCCGGCCGCGTGCCGAAGCCCAGCACCAGATGCAGCAGCGGAAAGACGACAAGACATAACGGGGCTGCGGCGATGAATCCGAGGCCGAACCACAGCACCATCCGCTCGAACATCTCGCTCGATGAAAGGCTGGCATACCAGGCGGAAAAGCCGGTCATCGCCGCCGCCGTCAGGAACGACAGCACGAATGTCGTCACCCCGCCCGCACGAATGTAGCGCATCGCCTCACCTCCACAGATCGGCGCTGTATAGCACGATCAGCACCGGCGCAAAAAAGTGCACAATAAAAAACCCTCCCCCGACGGGGGAGGGTGGGGAGGGGGAAAATCCGCTCGAACGCTGCTTAGCCCCTCAGGCGGGCGACCAGTTTCCACATCGCCACCGACAGGCCGGCGGCCAGCACGGTCTTGAACACCGTGGCGGAAATGAACGGCAGCACGCCGGCGGCAAGCGCCTTCTGCGGGCCGATCAGCGTGGACAGCCAGGCCCAGCCCAGCGCCAGGATGACGATATGACCGAGCGCCATCAGCGCGAAGGCACGGCCCGGCGTGCGATCGAACCCGCGCTCGGCGCCAAGGCCCATCAGCGCCACCGCCACCGCAAACCCGGCGAGGTAGCCGCCCGTCGGCCCCATCATGTAAGCAGGACCGGCGCCCGAGGCGAACACCGGCAGGCCGGCCAGACCTTCGAGGAGGTACAGTCCGATTGTCGCAAGGCCAAGCCGCAGGCCGAAAGTCGCCCCGATCACCAGCACGACCAGCGTCTGCATGGTCATCGGCACCGGATAGAACGGCACCTGCACCTTGGCCGACAGCGCCAGCAGCGCCGAACCTGCCACCACCAGTGCCGCCTTGCGCACCAGCGCACCGCGATCCGCACCGCCAACGAGGCTCTCGATCATCGGAGCGTAGGAGGAAACCTGCATTGAACCATTCCCTGTCTTGAGCGAAGCATTTGTTGATTTGGTAGGAGCAAACGACGCCAAGAGCAAGCGCCGTTTCAAAGGGTTATCCCCCGACCCCCGCCTGTTTCTGGGCGTCGGCCAGCACCGCGAGCGCGTTGCAGCCGGCGAACACGAAGCGCGTCACGCCCGCCCCCTGCAGCGCCTCTTCCATCTCGCCCGGCCGGCCCGCGAGGTAAAGCGTTGCCCCGGCCTCGACGAGCGCGCGGGCAGCGGCGACCGCCTCGGCCTGATAGACCGCATCCGACGAGCACAGGCAGGCGATTCCAGCGCCCGAGGCGCGAAATGCCGCGACCATCGCTTCTGTCGAGGCAAAGCCGTCATTGGTCGGCGCCTCGATGCCGCCGGCTTCGAAAAAGTTCTTGGCGAAGATGGTGCGCGCCGTGAAATCGGCGACAGTGCCGAGATTGGCGAGAAACACCGACGGCCGCCGCCCGGATGTGATCCGCGCTGCCTCCGCCGCCTCGCGCAGGCTTTCATAGGGCGCGGCCAGCCGCATCGGTGCCAGCGGTCCCTGGCGCGTCTCGGCCGGCAGCGGGGCCAGCACCGTGACGGGCGCCTCGTGCACATTGGGAAACTCGGAAGTGCCGGTCAGCGGATCCTTGCGGCTTGCCACCGCCTTCTGCCGCTCGGCCCGCACCGCAGCGACACGGGCGCCGAACGCTTCGAGCCCTGCGGCCATGCCGCCCGCAGCCTCGATCTCCTGGAACAGGGCCCAGGCCTTTTCCGCCATCGCGTCGGTCAGGCTTTCCACCGCGCCCGATCCCACTGCCGGATCGGCAATGCGGTAGAGATTGGCTTCCTCGGCCAGCACCACCTGCGTGTTGCGCGCCAGCCGCCGCGCGGTGCCTTCCGGCAGGCCGAGCGCGGCGGTGAACGGCTGCGCCGCGATCATGTCGGCGCCGCCGATGGCGGCCGCGAACACCGCGACGCTGGCGCGCAGGATGTTCACATGCGGATCGGTGCGGGTCAGCATGCGCCAGGCAGTTTCCGCTGCGATGAACACCGGCTTGGGAGCGAGCCCCAGCGCCTCGCGCAGCCGCGCCCACAGCTTGCGCGCGGCCCGGAGCTTGGCGATCGACTGGAATTGTTCGGCATCGACCGCGAGCCGGATGTAGAGCGCATCGCACGCCGCTTCCAGCGACAGGCCCGCCGCTTCCAGCGCGCGCAGATAGGCGAGCGCCGAGCCGAGCACGAAGGCAAGCTCCTGCGCTTCGGAGCCGCCTGCCGCATGCACCAGCCGCCCGTCGGCCACCACGAACGGCCCCTTGAACCCGGCGGCAAGATGTTCGCGCACGCCGTTCGCCATCAACGGGGCGATGTCGGCCCATTCCGCCGCCGTGCCGTCGCCCATCGCGATGCGGCCCAGCGGATTATAGCCGAACAGCAGGCCGAGCTGACCGGGCGCGAGCCCCTTGGCCCGGGCAATTTCGCCGATCACCTTGCCCGCTTCGCGCGAGGCGCGGCCCATGTCGAGATCAAGCGTCACGCCCATGTCGAGATGGATCTGGCCGAGCACGCGGGTCAGCGTCTCGCGGCTGGCATCCTTGAGGCCGAAACCATGCGCACCCGGCGCGTCGGCGAATACCAGCGTCAGCGCATCGGCGCCGTTCATCAGATCATCGAGCGCCTGGGCATTGGCCTTGGCGGTGTCAGGAATGTCGATGCGCTGGGAAAGCTTCCACGGGCGCCCGGCGCCGGCGCGGATCAGCGGCTCGGCCCCGGCTCTGCGGCCGGCCAGCGGCTCGATGCGGAGGCCGTCATAACTGCGGCCGACGAGCCGCTTGTCGAAGTCGGCGCCTTTCAGCACCCCATCGACCAGTTTCAGCCACGACTCACGCGTGGCGGCGGGGAATTCGGAAGCGAGCGCAAGCTTGGTCATACCCGCATGAATACGCCGCTCCGCCGGCGCAGAAAAGACGGAATGTGGTCCGTCTTTGGTAGCGCCGCAACGGCCCCCGCCCCGGGAGAGGCAGGGGCCGCCGATGTTACGCGGCCATCGAGCGGGCAGCGGCGGCGAGGCGGACGGCGCCATAGGTGCGCGGGCCGTTCTCGATATCCACATGCGCGGCAGCACGGGCGACGATGCCCATGTCCTCGCTGGTGCGCGGGCTCGCGTTGAGAATCTGGATCAGCTTCTCGTAGCGGGCATGGCCGAGCGCATTGGCCTCGCCACGGTCATACATCCAGCCCGGCAGGCCGGACTGGGCGTTGACGATCGGCGTGTTGAAATCGCCGAGCTTGACCGAGAGGTTGATCACATCGTCCCAGAGGGCGCGGATCGGGCTGGCCGCAGCGGCGCCGGCAACAGCCGGAGCGGACACGGTGGGGGCTGCGAACGCGGCCGGAACGGCCGCCAGGGCGGCGGCGGCGCCGAGCACGCTGCGGCGGGTGGTGGTGCGGGTCATGAAGGGGCTCCCTTTTGTGCGCCGCCCGCAGGTTTGTAGGGCGGTCGGCGGCACTGCTGCAGGCAGTGCGTCCTGCTTATGCTCATATCGAGTTGAATGGCGCCTGAATACCCCTATAGGAGCGAAGCGACGCCGAGCCTTTGCGAGGGGCGCCCGCCGGAGGCGGGGCACTATGAACATGCGAAGCGACGCCGAGCCTTTGCGAGGGGCGCCAGTACAACACCTCGCTCCGCAACGACCCTTGGCAGATCGCTCCGGTGATGAAATCCTATCCGACCTGCTTTCACCGTGGAGCGTCACGATGCCGTTCAAAGCCTTCGCCTTCGATGCCTACGGCACCCTGTTCGATGTGCATGCGGCGATCGCCCGTCATCGGCAGGCGATGGGGCCGGAGGCGGAGGCGTTTTCGGCGCTATGGCGGCTCAAGCAGCTCGAATACTCCTGGACGCGCAGTCTTATGGGCCGCACCTTCGATTTCTGGACCCTGACCGGTCACGCCCTCGATTTCTGTTTTGCCCGCTTTCCCGGCGTCGATCCGGCGCTGCGCGGGCCGTTGCTCGATGCCTATTATAACCTCGATGCCTTTGCCGATGTGCGACCGGTGCTGGAAGCGGTGCGCGCCGCTCGCCTGCGCGCCGTCATCTTCACCAACGGCACGTCGGCGATGGCGGAGGCCGCCGCCCGCAGCGCCGGTATCGACGGGTTGGTCGAAGGCGTCGTCTCGGTCGAAACGCTGGGCGCGTTCAAGACCGTGCCGGAGGCCTATCGGCTTGTGCATGAGCGGCTGGAACTTGTGCCCGGCGAGGTCGCGCTCGTCTCCTCCAACCGCTGGGATGTGGCCGGCGCCACCGCCTTCGGCATGCCGGCGATCTGGGTCAACCGCACCGGCCAGCCCGACGAATATGCCGATCTTGCACCGGTAAAGGTGATTGCGGGTCTTGCCGGCCTTCTTGAATGAGGTTCAGCCGGTCTCGCCGGCAGTGACGGGCATGGGCCGGCTGTCGGTGCCGGCGGCCGGCGCGCTGCCGATTTCTTCCGCCACGATATAGAGCGGGCGGCGCTTCACTTCGGCGAAGATGCGGCCGACATATTCGCCGATGACGCCGAGCGAGATCAGCTGGATGCCCGAGAAGAACATCACCGACACGATCAGCGAGGGAAAGCCGGGCACATCGGCGCCAAACACCAGCGTCTTGATGGCAAAGAACAGCGCGTAGCAGATGGCGAAGGTGGAGACGATCGAGCCGATATAGGTCCACACCTTGAGCGGCAAGGTGGAGAACGAGGCCAGACCGTCGAAGGCAAAGCGGGTGAGCTTTCTGAGGCTCCACTTGGACGCGCCATGCGCCCGATCCGCCACCTCGAACGGAATGCCGATCGATTTGTAACCGACCCAGGCGAACAGCCCTTTGGAAAACCGCGCCTTCTCGCCCATCCGCGTCAGCGCATCGACCACCTTGCGGTCGAGCAGGCGATAGTCGCCGGCGCCGTCGGGCAGGGCGGTTTCGCCGAATTTCTCGAACACATCGTAGAAGCGTCGCGACAGCCAGCGTCGCACCGGCCCGTCGGTGGACCGGTCGACGCGCTGGCCATAGACCATGTCGTAGCCCTCTCGCCACTTGGCAAGAAAGGTCTCGATCGTCTCCGGCGGATGCTGCAGGTCGGCATCGATGATCACCGTGGCCCGCCCGCGCACATGGTCGAGCCCGGCGGCGAGTGCGATCTCCTTGCCGAAATTGCGCGAGAACGAAATCGCCCGGATGCGTCCATCCGCCGCCGCCAGGGTCCGGATGCGGTCAAGCGTATCGTCGCGGCTGCCGTCATCGACGAACACCACTTCCCAGCCGTTCACCGCCCGATCGAGGATCGGCCGCAGGCGGTCCATCAGCAGGTTGACGTTCGGCCCCTCGTTGAAGGCGGGCACGATCACGCTCAGTTCCGGCACGGGGGCGAACTGGCGGGCGGGGGAGGGAGCGTTCATCGACATGGATACTTTCATTCACACCGCGCCTTGGCGTTCCGGTCAAGGTGTCGCTGCATGTTCGCCGCTCTTGTGCGCGGGGTGCACTGAACGATAGATGAGCGGCATGAAGGGATTCGTGCTCTGTGCCGACGACTTCGGCATGACCGCGGGCATCAGCCACGGCATTCTCGATCTGCTGGCCGAGGGCCGGCTGAGCGCCACCGGCGCCATGACCAACCGCCCGCACTGGCCGCTGTTCAGCCCCGCGCTCAAGCGCTTCAATGGCATCGCCGATCTTGGCGTGCACCTCAACCTGACCTGCGGCGCCCCGCTCACCACCATGCCGACGCTGGCGCCGGAAGGCCGGTTGCCGACGCTTGGCAGGCTGTTGACGGCGGCGATGCTGCGCCGCCTGCCGGCGCGCGAGATTGCCCATGAACTGACCGCGCAGCTCGATGCGTTCGAACTGCAGATGGGCCGCGCGCCTGACTTCATCGATGGCCACCAACATGTGCATGGCTTGCCCGGCATCCAGCCGGTGTTTCTCGATGTGATCCGCCGCCGCTACACGGTCGGTCATCGGCCCTATGTGCGCGTGCCGGGCGACCGGGTGTGGCGCATCGCGCGCCGGTCGCTGTTCGCGGCCAAGGCGCTGCAGGTGCGCCAGTTGACGCGCGGCCTCGACAGGCAGCTTCGCGAGGCGGGCTTTCTCGCCAACGAGGGATTTTCCGGCTTTTCGAATTTCGACGAAACCCCGTTCGAGCGCCAGTTCGCGAGCTATCTGGTCGCCCCCGGCCCGCGCCACCTCGTCATGGTCCACCCCGGCTATGTCGACGAGGAGCTGGCCACGCTCGATCCCGTGCTGCACAGCCGCGAGCGGGAACTGGCGTTTCTGGCCGGCGAGGGCCTTGTCGCCGCCTGCGACGCCGCCGGCCTCAAGCTCCTGCGCATGAACGAGTTCTGATGCGAAAACGGCGGAGCCTTCGCCCCGCCGCCATGGTCTTTATGGGCCGTCAGTTTACTTCATCGCGGCCTGGAACATCTCGTCCACATAGTCCCAGTTGACGAGATGATCGACGAAGGCCTTGAGGTAGTCCGGGCGACGGTTGCGATAGTCGATGTAGTAGGAATGCTCCCACACGTCGCAGCCGAGGATCGGCAGGGCACCGTGCACCAGCGGGCTTTCGCCGTTGGGCGACTTCATGACGACGACCTTGCCGTCCTTCACCGCGAGCCAGGTCCAGCCCGAGCCGAACTGGGTGACGCCGCCCTGGATGAAATCCTCCTTCATCTTGGCGATCGAGCCGAAGCTGTCGATGACGGCCTTTTCCAGCTTGCCCGGCAGCTTGTCGCCGCCGCCATTCGGCTTCATCCAGCGCCAGAAGTGCAGGTGGTTGTAGTGTTGGCCGGCATTGTTGAACAGGCCGGCATTCTTGCCGAACGAGCCCTTCACCACATCCTCAAGGCTCTTTCCCTCCCATTCGGAGCCTTTCAGCAGGTTGTTGCCGTTGTTCACATAGGCAAGGTGATGCTTGTCGTGATGGTATTCGAGCGTCTCCTTCGACATGTAGGGCTGGAGCGCATCGTGGGCGTAGGGCAGATCGGGCAGGGTGAAAGACATGGTTTCCCTCATGATGAAACGGGCGGTCGCGCGTGGCCTGAAGCGACCCTGCGCGGCAAGGTAGTGCCTCCCCGCCCGGCCCGCAACCTCCAACCTCAACTCGTTATGTCCCGGTCGCGCAGTATTGTTCTTGGGAACAATTGGTACTTGTTGTCGTTTTCTTTGCAATTTTGCGTCCCCATGGGCGAATCGGGGCGCTATTCGATTGAGTCGCGCCGGCAGCGATTGCGAGGAGGCTGTCATGGCCATTGTCGTTCAGGGTGTAGGCGGCGTCATGTTTCTGGCCGGGCTGATCGGGCTCTGGTACGGCATCGACATGCTGCCGACCGAGCGCGGGGTCGCAGGCACCATCGCCTCGGTCACTGCCATGACGGGCGGCGTGGTGACCGGCGCGCTCGGGCTGGTGCTGGCCCGGCTGGAAATGCTGACGCCCCGCTTGGCCGGTCGCAGCGAGCGGCCCCGGATCAAGTCCGAGCCGGAGACGGTGGCTGTCCCGCCGCCGCCGGTCGAACTGCCGGTTGCCGAGCCGCAGCGCCCGCGCATTGAACCCACGCTCACGGCGCCGGCGCCGGCGCCGGCCGTCGAGCCGGTGCCCGCTCCCGTGGCCAGCGAGCCCGAAAAGCCGAAATTCGCGCTGCCCGGCGCGCGGCTCGGGGCCGGTATCGCGGCCGCCGGTGTGGCTGCCGGTGCCGCCGTCGCCGCCACCACAAGAACCGCCGTTGAGGCGGAAAAGGCGGTTGAGGACGCGTTTGCCGACCTGCGCAAGGGCATGGCTGCACCTGCCGCGCCGCCGCCGCCCGATCTGACGGACGACCCGCCGGTCGAGGTTCTCACCCCGGTAGAGGAGCCGGCGGAGGTGCCGCCCGCGCCGGTGGAAGAGGGCGCGCCGCCGACGGGCAACGATCCCTTGCAGGCGTTTGAAGCCGAACTCGATCGCCTGATCCCGCTCAAGTCCGGCCGCAAGGGGCGCGGCAAAAAGGAAGCCGCCGCGCCAAGGCAGGAGGAGGCGCCGCCCGTCGACACCGTCGCCGAAGTCGAGCCCGCAGCGGGGCCAGACCCCGCCCCGGAACCGCCTGCGCCCGAGCCCACCCCCGTCGTTGCCGTCGAGCCGGAGCCGCAACCCGAGCCGGAGCCGGCCATTCCCGCCCAGCAAGAGGGGCCGTCGCCGGATGCGGAGATCGTCGGCGCCTATGAGTCTGGCGGGGCGAAATACACGATGTATTCCGACGGCTCGGTGATCGCCGAGGTTGAAGGGCACCGCGTGTTCTTCCGCAGCCTTGAGGATCTGCGTGTCTTTATCGAAGGCGGCGCCTCAGGCTAACCCGGTCGCCATCAGCGCGAAGGCCTGCACGCGCGCTTCGTCCGCCAGCCGTTTGAGCCGGCCGCTCTGGCCGCCGTGCCCGGCGGCCATGTCGGTTCTGAGCAGGATCGGCCCGCCGCCGGTCATCGTAGCGCGCAACCGCGCCACCCATTTGGCCGGCTCCCAATAGGTCACGCGCGGATCGGTCAGTCCCGCCTCGATGAGCATCGCCGGATAGCGCTGCGCTCCGACGTTGTCATAGGGCGAATAGGCGCGGATCGCCGCAAAATCCGCCGCGCTGTCGATCGGATTGCCCCATTCCGGCCATTCCGGCGGCGTCAGCGGCAGGTCCTTGTCGAGCATGGTGTTGAGCACATCGACGAACGGCACCTCCGCCACGATCCCGGCGAACAGTTCCGGCCGCATGTTGGCGATGGCGCCCATCAGCATGCCGCCGGCCGAGCCGCCCTGCGCCACAATGCGGCCCGCGCGCGTATATCCCGCCGCGATCAATGCCTCCGCCGCAGCCAGAAAATCGGTGAAAGTATTGGTCTTTTTCGCGCGTTTTCCGTCTTCGTACCAGGAAAAGCCCTTGTCCATGCCGCCGCGCACATGGGCGATGGCATAGACAAAACCGCGATCGACAAGGCTGAGAATGCCCGATCGGAACCCCGCGCCGATGGCGATCCCGTAGGCGCCGTAGCCGTAGAGCAGCAGCGGCGCCGATTCGTCGCGGGCAAGGCCGCGCCGGTAGAGCAGCGAGACCGGCACCTCCGCGCAATCGCCCGCGCGGGCCATCAGCCGTTCCACCACGTAATCGGCCGGAACGTGGCCGGAGGGAAGCTCACGCCGCTTGATGAGAGTCCGCCGCCGGCTCTCCATGTCGTAGTCGTAGGTTTCCGGCGGCGTCGACAGCGACGCATAGGTGAAACGCAAAGTATCGGTATCGGCCTCGTAACCGGGACTGGCCGACAGCGTATAGGCCGGCTCGTCGAAGGCGATGCTGTGGGCCACGCCATCCACCCAGCGGCGGATCTGGACGCTCGGCAGCGCTTCCGCCCGCTCCTGCCAGACCAGGTGCCGCGCAAACGCCACATGCGACAGGATCAGACGCCCCGGCCGGTGCGGCACCAGATCCTGCCAGTTGTCGCGATCGGGGCGCGCCACCGGGGCTCGTACCAGCTTGAAGTCGGTCGCACCGCCCGCATTGGTGCGGATGATGAGGTCTCCCTGGTGACGGTCGACCTCGTAGAGCACGCCCTGTTGGCGCGGGGCGACCAGCCGGGGCGGCGCCAGCGGATCGGCGGGGTCGACCAGCCGCACCTCGCCCGTCTCGTGATCGGCGATGGTGAGCGTGACGAAGGCACCGTCCTGCGTCGCCGACAGGCGAATGAAAAACCCCGGTGCCTCCTCCCGGTGCAGCAGCACGTCCTCGGCCACGGCGCTGCCGAGCCGATGCAGATAGACTTCGCGGTCGCGGTGATCCTCGTCGTAACGGACATAGAGAAAACCGCTTGAATCCCGGAGCCACACCATGCGCCCGGTGGTGTCGGGCACGCTGTCGTGATCCTCGCCGGTCGCAAGATCACGCACCCGGATGGTGAAATACTCCGACCCGCGCGTATCCGCCGCCCAGGCGAGCAGACGATGGTCGGGCGAGTGGCGCGCCCGGCCGAGCTGGAAGAAACCGTGCCCCTTGGCCTCCGCATCGCCGTCGAGCAGCAGCATTTCCTCGCCGCCCCAGCGCGGCTGGCGGCACACCAGCGCATAGTCGCCACCGCTGCGGTAGCGCGTGTAATAAGCGAATGCGCCGTCCGGCACCGCCGGCTCCGCGTCATCCTCGCGGATACGGCCACGCATCTCGGCGATCAGGCGCTCTTGCAAGGCCTCCGTCGGCGCCAGCAGGGCGGCGGCATGCCGGTTCTCGGCTTCGAGATAGGCGCGGATGTCCGGCGCCAGCCGCGCCGGATCCTTCAGCACGTCGCGCCAGTTGTCGTCACGCAGCCAGCCATAGCTGTCGACAAGCTGCACATCGTGCAGAGCGCGCGTCGTCACGCGCACCTCGGCAACGGGGGCGGCGGCCTCAGGCCATTGGATGGGGCGGCTCATTCGCCCCTGCGTTCCAGCTTCAGCGCATGGCCATTGATGCAGTAGCGCAGCCCGGTGGGGCGCGGCCCGTCCGGAAACACATGGCCAAGATGCGCCTCGCAGCGCCTGCAGCGCACCTCCACCCGTCGCATGAACCAGGAGCGATCCTCAAGCTCGCTCACCGCTTCGCTCGCGACGGGGGCGAAATAGCTCGGCCATCCGGTGCCTGAATCGAACTTCGTCTCGGAGGAAAACAGAGGGGCATCGCAACAGATGCAGCGATAGGTGCCGGCGGTCTTTTCGTCCACATAGGGGCCGGTGAAGGCGCGCTCCGTGCCATGCTGGCGGGTGATCCTGTATTGCTCCGGCGTCAACATCTGGCGCCACTCGGCATCGCTCCGCCTGATCTTGTCGTTGCCGTCCATCGCAGTCTCCTGTTTGAGGCAGATATAGGCACGCCCGGGGCGGATTTAAAGCGCCGCTGCCGGCTCTGGCACTGCTTTGCAACGTCACAAGATCAACTTGCCAGATCGCAAACGCATGGTTTTGCCTCTCCTTTTCCGACAATATTTGCCGAATATTGTTGCGCTTACAGAAATTGCCAATTAAAAAGTATAGAATTCATAGTCGGGAATCGGGTTGCCGAATTTCTTAGCATTGGCGGCCGGGTATTCTCGATATGATTCCGTTGCCGTCAGGGGAGTGGGCAAGAAAAGGTTCCCCTGCCGGTTGCATGAGGAAATCAGGTCACGATTTCACACACCAAGGACAAGAACATGACGGATCAAACAGGTTTCATCGAGTTGGCGGCTGACATCGTCTCTGCTTATGTCAGCAACAATTCGGTGCCGACAGCCGACCTTCCTGCCCTCATCAGCGAGGTGCATGGGGCGCTGGTTCGGCTGAATTCAACGGTGGCTGAAGAGCCGAGCGAGCCGCAGAAGCCGGCGATTTCGGTGAAGAAGTCGATCGCGCCGGACTTCATCGTCTGTCTTGAGGACGGCAAGAAGTTCAAGTCGCTGAAGCGCCACCTGCGCACCCAGTATAACATGTCGCCCGAGCAGTATCGCGAGAAGTGGGGCCTGCCGGCCGACTATCCGATGGTGGCGCCCAACTACGCCGCGGCGCGTTCGCGCCTCGCCAAGGAGATGGGCCTCGGCCAGCAGCGTCGCCGCGGTCGCTGAGACCGCTTTCGCTTGTGAATGCCAAGAGCGCCGCAGGTCCTGCGGCGCTTTTTGTTTGTGGCGCGCGCCGGGCCGCTTGCGCGCTGTCGTCAAGCGCCGTCAGAGCCAGCGACAACGCCAGATGCCGCGACAGGTTGTAGCTCCAGTGGCGGATCGCAGCCAGGCGCCGTTCGCGCCTGAGCGCGGCGGTCAGCGCGATCCGCAGTTCCCCCGGCGTCGGCGGTCCCGGCATGGCCGTCGCAAACAGCCCCGGCAACAGCCGCGCCAGGGCTTTGTCTTGCCCCATCCGATCTGATGCCGCTTGCCGGCGCGCCTGCTGCCAACGCAGCGCCTCGGCTTGCAGGGCGCCAAACGTCGATGTGGGGAGCAGAATATTGTGACGGTGCATGAGCATAAAATCCCTGTTGACATTTAAATAAGAAAATAATCCTTTATTCATGTCAAGGACGACAGGAGGAGCGAGGCATGCGCCGGAACAGTCAGTCATCGGGTCGGGGATCGGGCCGCGGCCGCCACAGCGAGGCGCACTATCTCGAATTGCTGGCCACGCCTGGGGCGGAGGCACGCGAGATCGACGGCGAGATCGTGGTGTTCGCCCGTCCCGGCAAGGTTACGCTGCGGGTCGGGGCGATGCCGGCGGTGCTGCTGAAAGCGCTGCTCTCCGACGGGGCGGTGGAGGCGGTGGCGGCGGGCCGCTACGCCATCAGCGCGGCGGGGCATGCCCGGCTGCGGCGCATGGCGACGCCGGGCGAAGCGCCGTTCCGTGACAGCCAGCTCGATCTGGCGACGGCGGCGGAGGGCCGCAGCGTCAACATGGGGGAAAGCCCGCTGCTCTGGCTGTTCCGGCGCGGTGGCCGCGCCGGTGGCGGGCTGATCGGCCCAGCCGAGTTTGCCGCCGGCGAGCGCCTGCGGTCTGAAATCACGCTCGGCGCGCTCATGCCGCGGCTGACCGCCAACTGGGATCGGCTGCCGGCCTCCGCCGCCGGCACCGGCCTGACGGCGGGCGAGGCGCTGACGGCGGCGCGCCAGCGCGTCAACGCAGCGCTGGAGGCGGTCGGCCCGGAATTTTCAGGGCTGCTGCTCGATGTCTGCGGCTTTCTCAAGGGGCTCGATCAGGTCGAGCGTGAGCGCGGCTGGCCGGCGCGTTCCGCCAAGGTGGTGCTGGCGCTGGGTCTGGCGCGGCTGGCCCGCCACTACGGTCTCGCCAACAGCGCTACCGGGGTATCCACCCGCCGCCGGCACCGTTGGGGCGCGGACGGCTACCGTCCCGAATTCGCGCGGCCCGAGGCGCGGGCGCCGGAGATCGCGCTGGCTCAGCCCAGCGCCTGACGGGCGTCGGCGCGGATCCGTTCGACCATCGAGGCAAGCCCGTTCGAACGCTGCGGGGTGAGATGATCCTTGAGGCCGATCTCGGCAAACAAGGCGGGCGCGTCGATGGCAAGGATGTCGACGGCGCGTTTGCCTGAGAACAGCGCCAGCGTCAGCGCCACCAGACCGCGCACGATATGGGCATCGCTGTCACCGCGAAAGCTCAGGCGCGGCCCGTCCGCGCCGGTCTCGATGGTGCTGACCAGCCAGACCTGGCTCGCGCAGCCGCGCACCTTGTTGGCGTCCGCATGCTCGGCCTCGCTGAGCGGGGCCAGCGTCCTGCCCAAATCGATGATGTAGCGATAGCGCTCCTCCCAATCGTCGAGGAAGGCGAGATCGTCTTTGATCGTGGCAATATCAGGGGTCATGGCCGGCCTTTCCGGCCCTTTCCCTGCGCGCTAGGCTAGGGTCAGGACACACTAAATCCATGGATCTAATGGGACCTGACCCTAGTTGTCGTCAAGCGTGCGGCGACTGCCGCGTGGCGGTGCGGCGTCCTTGCCCTCTGCGTGACCACCGACGATCCGCTCACGCGCTGTTTCGCCGGCCTTGCGGCAGAGCGTGGGATAGGTCTGGCAGAAGACGACCGCCTCGCGCGCGGTTTGCGTGGCCGTGGCGATGGCCGGAGCCGGATTGCCGCCCCCGCTTTCGCCATACCAGACGATGCCGCCCACCACGGCGGCGCCTAGCATCATGCGCATCAGTCCCATGCCCGTGCCTCCGCCTCCAGCAGCGCGCGACAAAGGTTAAGGTCCGGTTGCCGGCGCTGAGAATTCTGCATCGCCGCCGGCCATCAACCTTGTCTTCACCATGCCGCCAAGAAGGCCCTCCTCACGCCGGGTCAGCCGCCCGGCCGGGTGCAATCCTTAGCCCCGGCTTAACGGCTAGCCGCCAAGGTCGGCCCATCGATGAAGCGGACTTCTGGCATGCGTCTTTCGGACTGGCACTCCCTCGTTTCGACACCGGCGACGATCGCGGCGCCCGTTACGATCGATGCTGCATGGCGCCGGACCTTCGCGCTTTCGCGTATCGCCGCGCTCGGGCTGGTCTTTGCCGTGCTGCCGCTGGCGCTGGCGCTCTATCCCAAGGCGCTGCTGGCCGGACTGCCGGCGGTGCTCGCCGTGCTGGCGAGCGCGGCGCTGGGATTGATCGGGATCAGGTTCCGCACGCCGGCCGATGCGCTGGCGCTGACGGTGCTTGGCTATGTGCCGCTGGCGCTGGCGCCCTGGCTTGGCGGGTTGACCGCTGCCACGGCGGGGTTGGCGATGCTGGCGCTTGGCCTTGAATGGCTCACCGCGCCGGCCGAGGTGCGCCGGCAGGGCTGGCTGGCCGGTCTCGGCGGGCTGGCGATGCTGGTGATCGGACTTGCCGCCTATGCCAGCGGCGCGGCGACACCGGGTGCTGCGGGCACCCTCGCCGGACTTGCGCTCATTGCGATGCCGCTGGCCGCGCTGATCGCCACCGTTGCTGCCGCACGCCAGCTGGCAGAGGTGGCCGGCGCCGCTGCGACACGCACGCTGCACCGCGATTCCATGGTGGTTGCGGCGGCAGATCTTGCGGCCATCGTGCTCGATCGCAGCGGTTCGGTGGCCGAGGTGACGCCTGCCGCCGCCCGGCTGCTGGCGGGGTCAGAGGGTGACCTTGCCGCGCGTGGGCTGATTGATCGCGTGCTGATCGCCGATCGCCCGGCCTTTCTCAAGGCGGTGGCCGATGCGGCCGGAGATGGCCGTCACAGCCGACTGACCCTGCGCCTTGCCACACGGTCCGAAGCCGGACGTGCACCCGAGTTCGAGGACTTCGACGTCATGCTGCGCCCGGCGCCCGGCGCGGCGGCGATCCTGTGTCTGCAGCCGGCCAGCGTCGGCGTCGCCGCACGGCTGCGGCCGAGTGCGCGCGCCGATCTCTTTGCCACGCTGTCGCATGAGATCCGCACGCCGATGAACGCCATTCTCGGCTTTTCCGAAATTCTCGCCTCGCCCGATCTGCCTCCGCGCGAGGCGGCGGATGTGCAGAGCTACGCCGGCCTGATCCACAGCGCGGCGGGCGATGCCTTCGCGGTGACGCAGGCGCTCGTCGATCTGTTGCGCGTCGAAAGTGCCGATTATGCGGTCGGCATCGAACAGGTCGACATCCGCGCGATGGCCGGTGCCATCCTCAAGGCCACCGCCGAGCGCGCCGCCGGTCGGGCGGACACACGGCTCGTTGCGCCCGCGCTTCTGGAACCGATCGCCACCGACCCGCGGCTGGTCCGCATGCTGCTCAGCAATCTGATTGAAGGGTTCGTACAGGCCGGCGCCGCCGCGCCGCTGAGCGTCGATCTTGCCGCGCGCGCCGGCGGCATCGCCATGGGCATCACCGGCCGCCGCACCGAAGCCTCGGCGCGCGCCGGCCATGCCGCTTATCTCGGCGTTGTCGCTGCGCTCGCCCGCCGCATCGCCGAACGCCTCGGCTGCGAGATCGAATTGGTGACAGAGGGCCCCGAGCTTTCCGCCCGTCTCGTCGTGCCCGCTGCCGGCACAGTCGCGCCGCTGCCGGTCCGTGCGCCGACCCCCGTTTCCGCCTTTATTCCGCCCGTTCGCAAGAGTGCATGACATGTCCATGACCGCCTCGCTGCCCTATGCCGAAAGCCGCACGCCTGGCTTTGCCACCCGGTTCCGGCCCGCCCTGCACCCGGTGCGCTGGTTCCGTCGCCGGTTGCTGAGGCGCCCCGGCTCGACCATGGCGCTGACGCTGGCCAGCATCCTCGGTGGCGTCATCACGGTGAATGCGCTTGCCCTGCAAACCGAGCGCCACCCGGCGCCGCTATTCACCGCGCTGGTGGGCGATCCGGTGACCAGCAGCATCGCAACACCGCCGCCCGCGCCGCCGGTTGCGCCGCGCGCCGAGCCGGCCCGCCCAGCCCGCAGCGAGCGGCAGGAGGCAGCCAAGCCGGCCACAGTCCAGCCCTTGCCGAAGGACCAGCTGCAGGCGCTGTTGCGCGCGCCGGCCGCCGCCGAGCCGGCGGATGCCGCCGCCACCCAGCGCATCATGCTGGTGCAGCGCGCGCTCAACCGGGCCGGCTACGGCCCGATCAAGGAAGATGGCGCCTTCGGTCCCGCCAGCCGGCAGGCGCTGGAAAAGTTCGAGGCCGACCGCAAGCTGGCGGTGCGCGGCGAGCCGCAGGGCCGTGTGCTGCGCGAGCTTGCCCGCGCCTCGGGCGTTGTGATCGACTAGGGGCATGACGTGACATGCGGCTTCGCTCCGACATCTGGGTGGCGGCCTATCTCAGGCGGGCGAATGCCGCCGGGGCCTTCGCCGTCCAGCGCCGGCGCGGCGCCCCGGAAGCCGGGGCCATCTTCATCCGTATCGACCATCCCGACCGGCGCGGCGCCCTTTTCGGCCCTGCGCCGCAATCATTTCATGACGCGGGCGGCACCGATGCCGGCCGCAGGTTTGTGCGTTTGCACGACAGCGACTGGATCGAGCCGGCAGCCATCGAGGCCCGGCTCGCCAAGGAAATCCGCTTTGATCCGGATCTCTGGATCATCGAGGTCGAGGACCGCGAGGGGAGGACGTTTCTTGACGATGCGCTTTCCTGAACCGGCCCTTCGTCAAGGGGGCATTAGCGAGCCGTTAACCATAAACGGTGACAACGAATCTCATACGTCCCCCGTGGGACCGTGGAGGAGCCTGAGACCATGGCCACCCTGGTAAACCTTTCCGACTACCGGCGCCGCGCGCGCCGCGATGATCCGCCACCGCCGCAGGGGGCGAGCATCCACCTGTTTCTCGGCGTGCGCTACGAGCGGCACGACGAATCCTTCAACACCCGTTCGCCCGCCGGCAAGTCGCCGGGCGGTCGCCGCTCCCGCAAGCGGGCATAGGACGCGATGCCGGCCCTGGTCACGGCCGGCAGCGACAGCGGGAAAGCCCCGCACCGACGCCTGGCCCTGGTGGTTGCCCTTGCGTCACTTCTCATCGGATGCGGTTCGCCCACTGGCGATTTCGGGCGTCCGAAACCCGATCCTCTCGTTTCCCTCAAAAAGAACATCCTGGCCACGCGCGACAGCGTGACCGGCTTCGTCGGCCTGGCCCGCGAGGACGATGGCTCAGGTCCCGAGGCCGAACGCCACACCAGCCGCCCTGACCGGGTGCGCGGCGACGGTCTGACCCTGCCCGAACAGGAATTGCGGCGTCGCCTCGCGCATTTCCGGTCCGCGCTCGGCCCCTGGCGCGAGACTTCTGCCATCGCCCGCTTCAATGCGCTCGCCGACCGGGCGGCGGAGGATGACGCGCTGCTGGCCGAAGCGCTCGCCCTTCGCCCGATCATCGCCGACCGTCAGAGAACGCGCGCCGGTGGCCTGCGGCTGCTCAGCCAGGCCGGGCCGCATGCGGGCAGCGATTCGCGTGCCACCGATGCCGAGAACCGGCGCCTGTTCGCCGAACTCTGCCGCCGCGCCCGCCAGCGCGCCCATTGGCTGCGGCGTGAGCTGGAAACCCAGCTCATCGGCGCGCCGGAAATCGAGGCGGTGCCGGCCGAGCGGCGACTGCTGGCGCTGGAAGCGCGCATCGCCGAGGGCTGCGCCGGGGTCGAACCGGCCAGCCCCGCCGCAGCAATGCGCCGCCGGTCGCGACCGGCTGCACCGATCCCCGCAGGCGATCCGGATGCGGGGCCGCTGCCGCTCGCCCCGCCGTTGGTGACTAAGGGCTGAGCAGTTCCGCTTCGCAGGTGGAGGCGGCGAGCACCCGTTCGATCTCGCCGCGCTGCGAGGCTACCGGCACGAGCCCGCGCACCAGCACCAGCCCGTGCTCGTCGCTGGAGACGACGCGGATTTCCTGCACCGGCTCGTCGTCGGAATCGAGCGACTGGATCTTCTCCATCTGCGCCGGCGTCACCACCACCGCGTCGAGCACGCCTTGCGTCGCTGCCCGGTCGGACAGGCTCTGGTAGATGCCGGCGCCCTTGCGCAGGAAGGACAGCGATACTGGCGCCGGCCCGGTGGCAAGCCGGATGCGCACCGGTCCGCGTTCGAGGTTATAGGCGCAGACCGCCATCGCCTCCGCCGGGTCTGCAAAGGGCAGGGTGCGCATCACCTCGTCGGCCGGGATCATGACCATGCGGTTCTCGCGGGCCAGCCCGGTCAGCCGCACATAACCGTCGCGCGGGGCAAGCCAGGGCAGCGCCAGCACCGTGACCAGATGCACGAATCCGGCCAGCAGCATCGCGATCAGCAGCGAGACGAACGGCCCGATCATGAGCAGGCCTCCCGCCGGATCGCCGGCACGGTATCGTTCTCGATCGAATGCGCGCTGGCCGAAAGCTGGGTGTCGTAGAGCCTGAGCAGCAGCACGAAGCTCTCGCCCATTTCCAGCGGCAGCCAGTTGCCCGGTTGCGCCTCGGCCGACAGCACGATCTCCACGGGGGGCTTACCTTCGAACCGCACGATCTCCTGCGAGGTGAAGCCGGCCCTCAGCCCGCGCGCCTCCGCATGGGTGCCGTCCGGGCGATACACGGTCAGGCTCCAGTAGTTCGCGCCCGGCACCGGCCCGCTGATCCGGTAGCGGCAGCGCCCGTTGAGCGACTGGCCGTCCGAATCCTGCCGCGCCGTCAGCATCAGTCCCTCGGCGGCGCCCATCGGCACATCGCCGCGCGCAGCCATCATCGCTTTCGCATAAGGATCGGCCTCCGCCGTGCCGACACGCGGCCGCGACTGCCACGGTCCGAGCTGAACCACGCCGAACGCCGGCGGCCGCTCGATTGTCCACGCAGTAAGGCCCAGGCCGCCGAGGATGCCTGCAACGATGGCTGCAAGAAGGATCAGAAAGCGAATCACGCGCGGGCACACATTTGCACCGCCTCTGGGGCGTGGTTCTGCTTAGCAGTCTTGCCGAAAAAGAACAGGGCGGCAGGTGCTCAATTGGCACGGGTCGGCGGATTGAGCACTTCAAAGCCGGGCACCCTGGGTGCGCCCGATAGGTCGAGCGACGCCCCGCGCCGGTCGACGGCGCTGCGCATCGCCGCCTCGATGCCATTGAGCACCAGCGCCCCGCGCCGCGACAATCTCTGCGCGCGCGGGTTGCTTTCCGCGGCCGGTCGGGCGGCCACCTTGGCCCCCGCGACCGGCTGGAAGCTGCGGTTCGGCCCTTCCACCTCGACGCCGAACAGCGGCTTGAGGTCGGTCTCGGCATGGGCGAATTCCATGATGTCGTGCCAGGCCTGCGCCGGCAGGGAGCCGCCGGTCATGTTCTCGGTCGGGGTCGAATCGTCGTTGCCGAACCAGACGGCGGCGACATAATTGCCGGTGAACCCGACAAACCAGGCGTTCTTGTATTCGTCCGAGGTGCCGGTCTTGCCGGCAGTCTTGATGCCGGGCAGCAGGGCGCGCTTGCCGGTCCCTTCCTCGGTCACCTTGTTCATCATGAAGTTCATGTCGGCGACAACGCCGGTGGCCAGCAGCTGCGGGCTGCGCAGTTCCAGCCGCGCCGGCGTGTAGATGACCTGATCGCGGCTGTTGCGGATCTCCAGCGCCGCATAGGGCGTGGCCCTGCGCCCGCCGTTGGCGAACACCGCATAGGCCGAGGTCATGTCGATCACCGTGACTTCCGAGGAGCCGATCGGCATCGAGGTCATGTCGCGCAGGTCGCCGAGGCCGAGTTTCTTGGCCATGTCGAGCACCAGCTTGCGGCCGGCGCGGTTGTTGCCCTGGCCGATGGCGGTGGTCAGTTGCACCGGAATGGTGTTGTAGGATCGGGCCAGTGCGGTGGCGAGATCCGTGGTGCCGGCAAAGGAGCGCGAATAGTTGTTGACGCACCAGTTGCCGATGCAGGTCGTCCGGTCGGTGACGCGGGTGGAAGGCTTCATGCCGGCATGCACCAGCGCGGCGGCATAGACGATCGGCTTGAACGAGGAGCCGGGCTGGCGCTGGGCATGGGTGGCGCGGTTGAACTGGCTGGCGCCGTAGTCGCGCCCGCCGACGATGGCTTTGACCTGCCCGTCGGGTTCCATCACCACGGTGGCAGCCTGCTTGACCTCGTATTGCGGTCCATCGCGCCTGAGAATGGTCTCCAGCGCCTGTTCGCTGTGCCGCTGCAGGGCCATGTCGATGGACACCTTGACCTTGAGCACGCGCTCGTTGCCGAATTTGCCTTCCTCGGCGATGCGCTTGACCTCGTCGAAGGCGAAATCGAGGAAATAGTCGGGCGAGGTCGAGCGCGCCTGCTCGATCGCCAGGGCCGGATTGCGCCGCGCCACCGCGACCTGTCCCTCTGTCATGAAGCCGGCATCGACCATCGCTGTCAGCACGTCCGCGGCGCGGGCGCGGGCCGCCGGCAGGTTGACATGCGGGGCGTATTTCGACGGCGCCTTGAACAGCCCGGCCAGCATCGCCGCCTCGGCCAGCGTGATGTCTTTGACGTTCTTGCCGAAATACTGCTGTGCCGCCGCCTGCACGCCGAAGATGCCGTTCCCCATATAGGCACGGTCGAGATAGAGCTTGAGAATCTCGCGCTTTGTCAGCCGCGCCTCCAGCCACAGGGCTAGAAACGCCTCCTTGATCTTGCGTTCGAGCGAGCGCTCGTTGGACAGGAACAGGTTCTTGGCCAGCTGCTGGGTGAGGGTGGAGCCGCCCTGCACCACGGTATTGGCGCGCGCATTGGCCAGCAGCGCCCGGCTGAGGCCGGCGAGGTCGATGCCGAAATGCTCGTAGAAGCGCCGATCCTCGGTGGCCAGCACCGCCTTGATCAGGTGATCGGGCAGGTTGTCGAGATCGACCGAGTCGTCATGGCGAATGCCGCGTTTGCCGATTTCCGTGCCCGAACGATCGTAGAAGGTGACGGCGAGATCCTGTTTCTTCAGCCAGTTGTCGTCATCCACCGTGCGGAACGCCGGCAGGCCCAGCGCCAGCAGCAGCAGCAGACCCAGCGTGCCCCAGGTCATGCCCTCGGAGGCGACAAACACACCCGCCTTGCGCGCCCCCACCACCTTGAAGCGGTCCATGAACGCAGAAAAGTTGGCATAGCTGGAAAGCAGGCGTTGACCCGAGCCATAAAGCCCCGCATCCACAATCGCGTTGGCATCGAGCCAGACGCGCTTGAGGCGGGTTTTCCAGCCGACTGTCTTGAATTGCCGCATGCCTGTTCCGTAAAGAAACGGTTAACGCCTTTATTGACCCGTTGCCGGCGATACTGCAAGGCCCATGCCGCATGACCGAAGCCTTCTGGCGCACCAAGCGCCTTGACCAGATGACCGACAGCGAATGGGAAAGCCTGTGCGACGGCTGCGGACGCTGCTGTCTGGTCAAGCTGGAGGACGAGGACACCGGCGAGATCCACGCCACCGACATTGTCTGCCGCCTGTTCGACGAGGCAGGCTGCCGTTGCGCCGATTACGCCAATCGCACCGACAAGGTGCCCGATTGCGTGCGCCTGACGGCCGCGAACGTGCGGCAGCTTTCCTGGCTTCCGGTCACCTGCGCCTATCGGTTGATCGCCCGCGGTCAGGACCTGCCGTGGTGGCACCCGCTGGTCTCGGGCCGGGCCGAAACGGTTGTCGAGGCCGGCATCTCGGTCAAGGGGCGCACGGCGGGCAGCGAGGACGATTACACCACCGACCAGAAGATCGAGCGCATCACCGAATGGCCCAAGCGCTGGCCGCGCGCCGCCCGCGCCAAAGCCGCCCGCCGCCCCGCATGAAGCCCGGTGCATTCCTGCCCGGCTTGGCATAGACTTCTCCCATGCCCAGCAAGGACGATCGCCCCGGCGAATTCGACATGATCGCTCGGTTCTTCGCGCCCATCGCGGCGCCGGGCGGGCTTGGCCTGCTCGACGATGCCGCCCTGCTGACCCCGCCGCCGGGCGAAGACATCGTGCTGACCAAGGATTGCCTCGTCGCCGGCGTGCATTTCTTCCCAGACGACCCGCCCGACAGCATCGCCCGCAAGGCATTGCGCGTGAACCTCTCCGATCTTGCGGCCAAGGGCGCCCGCCCGCTCGGCTTCCTGCTCGGCCTTGGTCTGCCCGATGGCTGGCGCGAGGACTGGCTGGCGGCTTTCGCGGCGGCGCTGGCGGGCGACGCGCGCCGCTACGATTGCCCGCTTTACGGCGGTGACACCGTGCGCTCGCCCGAGCGGCTTACCCTGTCGATCACCGCCTTCGGCGCCGTTGCGAAAGGCCGGATGATCACGCGCAGCGGCGGCCGGCCGGGCGATCAGCTTTATGTCAGCGGCATCATCGGCGCTGCCGCCATGGGGCTTGCCCTGCGCCGGGCCGATCCGCCCGCCTGGGCCAACGGACTGCCGGAGGCGACGCGTGCCGCCGCGCTCGACGCCTATCTGCATCCCGCCCCGGCGATGGCGATGGGGGCCAATCTCGCCCATTCCGCCCATGCGGCGATGGATGTTTCCGACGGGTTGGTGGGCGACGCGCTGAAGCTCGCCCGGGCCAGCGGCTGCGGTTTGGTGATCGATGCGCGCAAGGTGCCGCTGCTGCCGGGCGTGGCGGAGCTTGCCCGGACCCATCCCGACCTTCTGGAAACCTGCCTGACCGGCGGCGACGACTATCAGATCCTGGCCGCGTTTCCGCCCTCGGCCGAGGCCGCCCAGGCGGGTCTTGCGGCGCGCGACGGCTACGCGATTCACCCCGTCGGCCACCTCGTCCCGTCAGGGGCAGGCATCATCGGCCCGGACGGCAAGGCGATGCGCCTCACCCGCGTGTCGTTTTCGCACTTCTAGCGCCTGGCTTTTGCAGTAAATGGCAACGATTTTGCGAAGAAACATGCGACAAAACAAGTTGTTAGCTGTGAGCTTTCCATAGGCGCCCACCGGGCCTTTCGTCGGAGACGCATGTTGCGAGACGACAGCAACCTCAGGAAACCTGGATGAACGATCGCAGGAATGCGTGAACCACGCCGCTTGGCTAGAGCATGTCGTGTTCATACGGAAGCAATTCTGTTCTCGTGCGGCTCGGCGATCCAGGCGGAGGTCGGCGAAGAGCGTATCCGTCGATACGGTCGAGCCGGCGTCCAAACTGGGCGCCAGCCGCCCGAAAACCTGAGAGGGCGGGCGCCTTTTGATCCAAAATTCCGATAAAGCCCCTTGGCCATACGGGAGTATGCCCTGCGGGTCTTTCCCGACCCTTGGATCAAAAGGCGCGCCGCAGAATGGTTCCGTATAAACACGGCATGCTCTAAAAGGCGAGTGTCGCACGCGCGAGGAGTGGGCAACATGTGTCGAGCGCCGCACGGGCCGTCGGCCACTCGCCCGCCACCGTCAGCCGCGTCCTCGGAGCGGCTCAACCCTGTAAAGACGTCGATCCCAAGCCGCCGCCGCACCGCGACGGTGGCGCACCATTTGCACAAAGCGCGATCAAGACAGTCCGTGGCGGTTCAGGACCGGGCTGTGAACAGGTGACGACAACCAACGGCAGAAGGCTTCCGCGCCTTGCAGATTGCCGGAGGTGGCCGCGACACCGACAACAAAGTCGGTCACCAGTTGCGCGCCCTCCGGCAACAGGCCGGCAACCCGCACTTGGGGCTGGCCCTGAAGTTCGCTCAACTGCTGAATGCCGACCCTGACACGCCCCTCGGCAATCAGCCGGGCGACCGGCACGCCGGCGGGGGCTTGCACCAGAGCGGGCGTCGGCTCGCGATCAAACCCCCATTGCTGCCACAGCGCCTTGAGATGATCGCCACTCGGACCCGTGGAATAGCCCACGGTTCCGGCGCGCCGCAGCATGGCCTGAAGCGCCGCGACGGTTGCCGGCGCGGGCGTTGTGTCGCTCTCCGGCACGCCGATGGCCATCAACGAGCGGGCAAATCGGGCAAGGCACCTGGCGCGAACAAACCCGGCAGCCTCCAGGTCAGCCATCGGCTTGGCGGCGAGCAGCACAACATCTGCCGGTGCTCCAGAGCGCACGGCATCTGCCGCCAACACACCGCCCATGGCCTGAAGCGTGACTGCTTGTCCGCTTTCCCCTTGATAGACCTCGGCCAGTTCGGCGAGCACATGGCGCGTCGCCATCGAACTGATCAGCACAAGCGGCGCGGTCACGGTTCACCCCGTCAGTCGATATAGCGGAGCCCGGCTTTGGCCAGCGGTTCCCGCATCTTGTACATATCGAGGCCGAGGATGCCGGAGGCAAGTTTGTCGCGCTTTTCGCCCTCGTTGGCTTCCCGCGCGGCGGCTGCATCCGCAACCTTCTGCGCCCATGCCGCAGGAACAATGACCACGCCGTCGTCGTCGGCGACCACGACATCGCCCGGAGTGACCAGCGCCCCGGCGCAGACCACCGGAATGTTCACCGAGCCAAGGGTGGCCTTGATCGTGCCCTTCGCCGAGATGCACTTCGACCAGACCGGAAAGCCCATCTCGGTCAGCGTTTTCACATCGCGCACGCCGGCATCGATCACCAGCGCGCGGGCGCCGCGCGCCATGAACGAGGTCGCCAGCAGATCGCCGAAATAGCCATCCGTGCAGTCCGCCGTGATCGCCGCGACAACGACGTCGCCGGGCTGGATCTGCTCGGCCACCACATGCATCATCCAGTTGTCGCCGGGATGCAGCAGCACCGTGACCGCCGTGCCCGAGACCTGCGCGCCGGCATAGATCGGCCGCATGTAGGGTTTCATCAGCCCGACGCGCCCCATCGCTTCATGCACCGTGGCCGAGCCGAAGGCGGCGAGACGGGCGGTCGCCGCGCGGTCCGCGCGCTGGATGTTCCGGTAAACGACGCCAAGTTCGGTCATGGAGTAACTCTCAAACGTAAGGGAGGTTAATCGACATCAGGTCCTTGGCGACAACGGCCTTGCCGCTGTAATGGGCGCGCACGCCTTCCAGCCACATATCATCTGTGATTGTAGGATCATCGCCAGGGACAAGGTGACTCAACACCAGAAGCCGCGGCTTGGCCATTTGCGCGACGCGGCCGATATCCTCTGTCTTGGTGTGGCTGTCCATCAGATGCTTTTTCAGGGTGGCGGCGAAAGGGATGCGCGCAACCATTTTGTCGATATCGGGTTCGAAAAGCGATTCATGAACCAGGATGTCGCAACCCCTGGCGAATTCCGCCAGTTTCTCACTGTAGGCGGTATCACCGGAGAAAACGATCGTTCCAACCTTGGTTTCGAACTTGAACGCAAAGCTGTCGACCACCGGGGGATGCGGCACGCGGATGGCCGAGACCTTTATGCCCGGCAGTTCGAGGATCACCCCTTCGTCGATGTCGCTGGCGATCAGAAGCTTGCGCGGGTCCGGCTTGCCCTCGTCAGCAATCCGCGTGTCGACATCGAACTGGTTCATTTGCCAGTACAGGTCGGTAATCGCCTTCATGCCCTTAGGGCCAAAACTGCGCACGGCGCTGTTGAGGCCGGACGACCAGGCCGCGTTTACAATATTGCCGTAGTCGAGATTGTGGTCGGAATGATGGTGCGTGATGAAGATGTAGCGCACGTCCGGCAGCCGCACGCCCGCGTTGACGATGCTGCGGGCTGTCCCATAGCCACAATCGATGACGAAGGGCACGCCGTCGAGCACCAGCAGGTTTGACGGGTTGGCACGGGCCCCGCCCACGCGAGGGCCGGCCTTGGTACCGGTAAAGACCAGTCGGTTGGCAATGGCAGCGTCACCTGATGCGGGCGCCTGCGCCCTCACGATATTCGGCGCGGCGACAGCCGCCAAGGCCGAAAGCCCACCGATCTGAAACGTACGACGTGAAATCATTTTGCCCTCTCCCAATCGTTATCGTCGATGGCTCCTAGAGGCCCAGCGCCGTCAGTTTCGCATCGAGCCGCGGGAACACCCGGCGCGCATTGCCTTCGAACACCAGATGGCGCTGCGCCTCGGTCAGGTTCGGCGTTGCCGCGATGTAGCGCTTGGTGTCGTCGTAGTAGTGCCCTGTCTCGGGGTCGATGCCGCGCACCGCGCCGATCATTTCCGAAGCGAACAGGATGTTCTCGACCGGGATCACCCGGGTCAAAAGGTCGATGCCCGGCTGGTGATAGACGCAGGTGTCGAAGAACACGTTGTTGAGGACGTGATCCTTCAGAAGCGGCTTCTTCATCTCCTGCGCAAGGCCCCGGAAGCGGCCGAAATGATACGGCACGCAGCCGCCGCCATGCGGAATGATGAAGCGCAGCGTCGGGAAATCCCTGAACAGATCGCCCTGGATGAACTGCATGAAGGCGGTCGTATCGGCATTGAGATAATGGGCGCCGGTGGTGTGGAACGCCGGGTTGCACGAGGTGGAGACATGCACCATGGCCGGGATGTCGTATTCCACCATCTTCTCGTAGATCGGATACCAGTGCCGGTCGGTCAGCGGCGGCGCGGTCCAGTGCCCGCCGGAAGGGTCGGGGTTCAGGTTGATGCCGACCATGCCGTAGTCGTTGATGCAGCGTTCAAGCTCCGGGATACAGGTTTTCGGATCGACGCCCGGGCTCTGCGGCAGCATGGCGACGCCGATGAAATTCTCCGGAAACAGCGCGGCAACGCGATGGCACAACTCGTTGCAGATCGCCGCCCAGGTGGACGAGACCTGAAAATCGCCGATGTGATGCGCCATGAACGAGGCGCGTGGGCTGAAGATGGTGATGTCCGAGCCACGCTCCTGCATCAGGCGCAACTGGTTCTTCTCGATGCTGACGCGCAACTCGTCATCGCTGATATTCAGCTCCGAAACCTTCGGCGCCTGCGCGGGATCCTTGATTCCGGCGATCTGGCGGTTGCGCCACGCCTCCAGCGCCGGGGGCGCGGTGGTGTAATGGCCGTGGCAGTCGATGATCAGGGGGGAACGGCTCATCTATCGGGGTCCTTGCAAGGAAGGCATGGCCCGCGCCTGAACGCGGGCCGCATTGCGTCAACGTCAGGTCTTGGCGACCGGTGGCGTGCCGTGGGTGTGGAAGCTCTCGATGGTCTTGAGACCCCAGGCTTGGCCCTTCATGCGATCCGCCTGCGTCCAGATCACCGGTTCCCAGTCTGGGTCAAGGATCAGCCGGGCGCCGGCATTGGCGAGTTCAACACGGTTTCCGGCTGGCTCCCAGACGTAGAGGAAGAACGTGCCCTGCACCGCGTGCTTGTGCGGTCCGGTCTCGATATGCACGCCGTTTTCAAGGAAGATATCGGCTGCGCGCAGGATGTCCTCGCGCTGGTCCGTGGCATAGGTCACATGATGCAGGCGACCGTTGCCGCCGCCATGCTCTTCGGTGCAGGCCAGATCGTAGGTCTTGTTGTTGACCGTGAACCAGCAGCCGCCATAGCGGCCGTTATCGAGCTGGATGATCTCGGTGATGCGGCTGCCGAGACAGGTCTCCATGAACCGCCGGAACTCCTTCACATCCGAACTGAGGATGTTGAGATGGTCGAGCCGGCGCGGGCAGGCGCCGGTGGCGTGGAATTTCGAGGCGTTGTTCTTCAGCGCCGGACGATCCTTCGGCCCCGGACTATACTTCACCGTATCCCAGTAGATCTCGAAGATATGGCCGAAGGGATCCTCGAAGCGGAAGGCGCGGCCGTGGCCAAGGTCGCCCTCCACCCAGCCGTGCACCTTGTAGCCGCTCGCCTCGATCGCCTTGACCCGCCGTTCCAGCGCTTCCTTCGAGGAGGCGCGATAGGCGATGTGGCCAACGCCGGTGGTGTGGTGGCGCGTCAGCTTGAGCGAATGAAACTCGTAATCGTCCCATGCCCGCAGATAGGCCGAGGTGGCATCCTGCCCCGAGAGCGTCAGGCCGAAGACGCGGGTGAAAAAATCGAGGCTCTCGTCAAACCGGTCAGTGTACACCTCGACATGGGCGAGGTGGGCAAGGTCATGGCAGGGCTCGGGCGTCATGGCAGGCTCCAGTCAAGTTCGGCGGGCGAATTCGGCGCGGCCTAGTCGAAGCCGTAGAGCCGGGCGGGATTGGCGACGAGCAGACGGGTCAAGGCCGCCTCATCGCCGATCTGCGGCAGCAGATCGACAAGGTCGGCTTCATCGATTGGGAAGGTCAGGTTGGGGTGCGGGAAATCGGTGCCCCAGATCACCCGGTCGGGGGCTGCCGTCATCAGGGCTTTGGCAAATGGGGTGGCGGCGGCAAAATCGCCGGGCGCAGCACGTTCCAGCCCCGAGATCTTGAACCAGCAATGGTCAAAGGCCGCGAGCCGCAGCAAGGCCTGAAAATCGGGATGATCCACACCATTGCGGGCCATGATCCGCCCCATATGGTCGATCGACGCCGGCAGCGGCAAGGCAGCGATCATCGGTGTCAGTTCGACAAGATCGACCGCATCCACATGCAGCGCAACATGCCAGCCCAGCGGCGCGATCCGCTGGATCACCCGCTCGAACACCTGCTTGTCCGGCGCCCCGCCGAGGTGATGGACGAAATTGAAGCGCACACCACGGACGCCGGCCGCGTGCAACTGGCCCAGCTCCTTGTCGCTCACCGTATCGTCGAGAATGGCGACGCCACGCGTGGAAACCGGCGCAGCAGCGAGGCAGTCGAGAATGACGCTGTTGTCGGTGCCATGCGCCGTTGTCTGCACGACCACGGCACGGCTGACGCCAAGGCGCGCATGCAGCGCGGCCAGCGCTTCCTTGGGCGATTCTTCCGGCGAGTAGCGGCGATCTTCCGCATAGGGAAAGCGGCTGGTCGGCCCGAAGATATGGCAATGGGCGTCGCAGGTCAGCGCAGGCAACCGGAACGCGGGGCGACGTTTTGCGGTTTTCGCGGCGGCAGCGGAAACGATGGCGGGCGCAGCGGGCTTCGGGTCGCGATGGCTGACGCCGAGGCAGAGCTGCAACGTGTCCGGATCGTCGATCAGCGCCTGGCTGGTCGAGGCATGGATGATGCGCCCGCGTTCGAGAATGATCGCCTCATCCGTCATCTTCAGGATTTTCTGGGCATGCTGCTCGACCACGATGCCGGCCATGCCTTCTTCGCGGAAGATGCGCTTGAGCGCTTTGAGCAGTTCCTCGACGATGATTGGCGCCAGCCCCTCGGTCGGCTCATCCAGCAGCAGCACCTTGGGGTTGAGCACCAGCGCCCGGCCGATGGCCAGCATCTGCTGCTCGCCGCCCGAGAGCTGATCGCCCATGTTGCCGATCCGCTCCTTGAGGCGCGGGAACATCTCGAACACGCGCTCCGGCGTCCACGGTCCGGGCCTTGCCACGGCCGTGAGGTTTTCCAGGACCGTCAGCGACTTGAAGATGTTGCGCTCCTGCGGCACCCAGCCGATGCCGGCCAGCGCCCGGCGTTCCGGGCTGAAGCCGGTTACATCCTGACCCGCCAGCAGGATGCGACCGCCGGTGCGGCGCGTGACACCGATCAACGAGTTGATCAGCGTCGTTTTGCCCACGCCATTGCGCCCCAGCAGGGCGAGGGAGCGCCCTTCGGCCAGCGAAAAGCCGATGTCGTGCAGGATGGCGGCCTCGCCATAGCCCGCCGCAAGACCGGCGACGGTCAGAACGTCAGACATTGGCTTCTTCTCCCAGATAGGCGGCGCGCACCGCAGGGTCGGCGGCGATGGCGGCGGGTGAGCCATCGGCGATCACGGTGCCGTTGACGAGGCAGGTGATGTGCGTCGCAAAGCGAAACACCAGATCCATGTCATGCTCGATCAGCACGACGCTGACATCGGCCGGCAGTTCGGCGATGGTCCTCAGCAGGTCCTGTCGCTCTGCTTCCGGCACGCCGGCGGCGGGCTCGTCCAGCAACAGCACCCTCGGCCGTGCGGCGAAGGCGGCGGCGATTTCAAGCTGGCGCTGCTTGCCATAGGGCAACAGGCCGATTTCGCCGGTGATCATGTCATCGAGCCGGAAGCGCTCGGCAATCTCGCCGGCCTCGCGCAGCATCGCAGGGTCGTGGTCCAGCCTGCGGAACAGGCTGAGGCCGAGGTTGTTCTGCTCGCTGAGCACCAGCAGGATCATCTCCAGCGGCGTCATGGATTTGAACAGCTGGTTGATCTGGAAGGTGCGGCTCATCCCGAGGCGCACCCGCGCTTCGGGCTTGAGCCCGGTGATGTCGGCGCCCGCCAGTTCAATCCGCCCCTCGCTGGGGGCAAGAACCCCGGTGAGCTGGTTGACCAGCGTCGTCTTGCCGGCACCATTCGGCCCGATCAGGGCATGACGCGAACCGGGCTGGAGCGCAAAGGACACGTTGTTGGTGGCGGTGATGCCGCCGAACCGCTTGACGAGATTGAAGGTTTGCAGGACCGGGGCCATCACGCATCCTTTCCGGCAAACAGGCGTGAAATCTGCGCCCGAACCCGCTGGCCGGCGACCTGCAGGATCTCGCGTCCCCCGAGCACGAACAGCACGAGGAACAGCCCGATCCAGAATTGCCAGTACTGCGGGGTCAGGCTGGCAATGGCATCCTGCATCAGCTTGAAGACGATGGCGCCAAGTATGCCACCATAGAGATAGCCCGCGCCGCCGATGATCAGCACCAGCATCAGATCGGCCGAGCGGTGGAACTCCAGCACATCGAGCGAAACGAACTGGGTGGTTTGCGCCATCAGCGCCCCCGCGGCCCCGGCAAGGGCCGCCGCCAGCGTGTAGATCGCCACCAGCCGCGTATTGATCTCGACGCCCGAGGCGGAGGCGCGCAGCCGGTTGTCGCGGATCGCCCGGATCGACAGGCCGAAGGGCGAGGCCATGATGCGACGCGCCACAAGGTACAGGATGAACAGCACGCTGAGCGAATAGAGATAGGCGGTGCGTCCCTTGATATCGAAGGCAAACAGCCCGAGCACCTTGCCCATGGAGATGCCCTGCAATCCGTCGGCGCCGCCGGTCACGCCGCGGAACGTATTGGCCAATTCAAAGCACAAGAGCGCGATGCCCAGCGTCACCATCAGTCGCGTCAGATCGGTACCGCGCCGCACCAGAAAGCCGCAGGCAAAGCCGAGGCAGGTGGCAGCAACCGTGCCGACCACCAGGCCGAGCAGCGGATCGGCATTGACATGCAGCGCAAAAAGTCCCGCCGCATAGGCGCCGGCGCCGAGGAAGGCGGCATGGCCCAGCGACACGATGCCGGCATAGCCAAGGATCAGGTCGAGCGAGAGCGCGAACAGCCCCAGAATGGCGATCTCGTTGAGCAGCAGCATCTGGCCGGGCATCAGCAGCGGCGCGGCGAGTGCCAGCACCCAGAAGCCGATTTCCAGCGCGGTCCAGCGCCTTTGCCGCGCAAGATAGCCGGTGATGGTCGACTGCAAGGCGGGGTTGGTGGAAACAGAAGCAGACATCAGCGTGCCCTCGCAAACAGGCCCTGGGGCCGCACCAGCAGCACGACAATCATCAGCACATAGATGATGAAGGCCCCGATCTCCGGCAGGTAGTATTTGCCCGCGACATCGACGACGCCGATCATCAGCGCGGCGATGAAGGGACCGGTAATGCTGGAGGCGCCGCCCACCGTCACCACGATCAGGAAGTAGATCATGAATTTGAGGGGAAAGGACGGATCGAGCCCCAGCATGTCCGCCCCCAGGGCGCCGCCAAGGCCAGCCAATCCCGACCCCACCGCGAAGGTGAGCGAGAAGATGCCGCTGACATTGATGCCCATGCCGCGCGCCACCCGCTGGTCATCGACGGCAGCGCGCAACCGGGCGCCGAAGCGCGTCCCGGCCAGCACATATTGCAGGGACAGCGCGATCAGCCCGCACAGGATGATGACGAAGCTGCGGTATTTGCCGATGCCGACGCCGGCGACGTCGAACCGGCCCAGCAACGCCTCCGGCAGGCGGATCAGTTGCTGCTGTGATCCCATGGCGTAGTCGACCGCCGCCACCGCCATGAACACCAGCCCGATCGAGAACAGCACCTGATCGAGGTGGGTCTTGGCATACATCGGGCGATAGATCGTCCGTTCCAGCGCCGCGCCGAGGACGGCGGGGAGGAGAAACGCCAGCGGCAGCGTCGCCAGAAACGGCCAGCCCAGCCGCTGCATCAGCAGCACGGTGACATAGCCCCCCGCCATGGCGAAGGCGCCATGGGCGAGGTTCACGAAGTTCATCAGCCCCAAGGTGACCGCAAGGCCGGAGGCAAGGATGAACAGCAGCATTCCGTAGGCGACACCGTCAAAAAGAATGGTCAGCATGGCTTGCCTCGCTGGGGATGGGAGCGGTCGGGCGAAAGACCGTCACCCCTTCTTCTTGGCGGGATCGGCAAGGTTCGGAATGGTCTGGAACTCGACGTTGTAAAGTTCGCCGTCCTTTTTCTCGACCTTGCGGATGTAGATGTTCTGCACCGGTTCCCGGGTCGCCGGGTCGATGGTCAGAGGTCCGCGCGGGCTCTTCAGAGCCACGCCCTTCATCGCCGCCACCAGAGCCTCGCCATCGGTGTTGCCGTTGGTTTTCTTCAGCGCCTCGTAGATCAGCGCCATGCCGTCATAGGCATGCACGGCGATGTGGTTGGGCCGGACACCGCCGTTGGCGGCGCGGAAGGCGGCCACGAAGGCCTTGTTTTCCGGGCTGTCATGCGCCGCCGAATAGTGATGCGAGGTGATCATCCCGAGCACGGAATCATCCATCTGCGTGATGATGTCATCCTCGGTCACGCTGCCTTCGCCGATCACCCGGATCCCCGCCTTGTCTAGGCCGCGCTCGACAAACTGCTTCATCAGCGTCGCGCCGAGACCGGTGGGCACGAATACGAACAGCGCATCCGGCTTGGCATCGGCCGCACGCTGCAGGAAGGGCGCAAAGTCGCGGGTCGAGAGCGGGGCGCGGATCGCGCTGAGCACCTCGCCGCCGGCTGCCTTGAACTTGGCGCCAAACGCCGTCTCGGTGTCGATGCCCGGCGCATAATCGGCAACGATGCTGACGACCTTGCGGATGCCGTTGGCATAGGCCCATTCGGCCATCGGCTCTGTGGTCTGGGCCTGGGTGAAGGCGGTGCGCACGATGAAGGGCGAACGCTCGGTAACGATCGAGGTCGCCGACATCATCACCACCTGCGGAACCTTGGCCTGCGTTGCCAGCGGAGCCACCGCCAGTGCCAGCGGCGTCAGGCCGAAGCCGGCCAGCACATGCACGCCCTCGTTGGCCACCATCTCCTGCGCCACCCGCTTGGTGACATCGGCGACGCCGGTGTCGTCGCGCAGGATCAGCTGCACCTTCTTGCCCGCGACGCTGTCGCCGTTCTGCTGCATGAACAATTTGGCGCCGGCGTCAAACATCCGGCCGGTAGAGGTGAACGGGCCCGTCATCGGCGCAATCAGCCCGATCTTGACGGTGGCTGTCTGTGCCAGAACGCCAGGCGCTTGCAGAGCAGCGACGGTAGCGCCTGTGGCGGCGATGAAGGTGCGGCGCGTGAGGGTCATGCTGTTTCTCCCGAAATGGCTGGCGTTCTTGGACATGCGTGGCGCGTCAGTGCTTTGGCGACGGAACGCTCCGGCCCGGGGCGATGCCCGGATGAAACGTCTGCCCCATTGTGTCGAACCCGATGAGGGCAAGCCGCACTCGCGTCATCTGCCTGTCCTCCCGTCCAACTTTTCAGGGAGATAGCCACGGCAGGATTGCTCAATCAAATGAGATGAATTCAGCTATTCATGAAAAACATGCACTAAAACATCCGCGATGAACCGCCCCTGGGAGGCTCGTTTGCCCCTCAGGCGGCGGCAAACCTTTCGCGCAGTGTTCGGGTGATCAAGGCCATGAAATGCTGAGCCTGCACGCTGGGGGGCAGGCCCCTTCGGGTGATGATGCCGATGGTGCGTGCCACAGTGGGCGTGCGCAGCGGGATCGCCACCAGATCATCCGCATCGACCACATCGAACGCCAGTTGCGGCACGATGGCGTAGGCCGCCACCGAGCGCACGAAATTCACAGCGGTGGTAACGCGCTGCACTTCGTAGCTCCAGGTGAGGTTCTCCCGCCGCGCACCAAGCGCATCATCGATCAGGATCCGGTTGCCGGTCTCGGCGCTGATGCGCACCAGCGGCAGGCCGCGAAGCTGCGCCCAGGTCAGCGACTTGTGATCCGTCAGCGGCCGTTCCTTGTGACAGACCAGCACGAACGGCTCCTTCGCCACCGGTTTGAGGTCCAGATCCCAGCGGTTGGCGGCAACGATGGTGATGCCAAATTCCGCATCTCCCGACTGCACCCGTTCGGCAATCTCGCCGGCGGAATTGTCATAAACCTTGAGCTTCACCTCGGGATACTTCTGGAGAAACTCCGCCGAAACCTGTGGCAGGCACTGCATGGCGATCGTCGGCAGGCAGCCCAGTGCCAACCGTTCGCGGCCCTTTTCGGCCTGTGTCTTGAGCGCGGAAACAGTGGTCGACAAATCGTCGAACAGGCGCCGGGCCTGTGGCAGCAGAGCAATCCCGGCGGGCGTCAGCGTGACGCTACGGGTGGTGCGCAGCAGCAATTGGGTCGACAGCGATTCCTCAAGTTTGCGGATGCGATGGCTCAGCGCCGTCTGGGACAGGTTGAGATGCGACGCCGCAGCATTGAAACTGCCTCGCTCGGCAATACTGACAAAGGCCTGCAACCCCAGAACATCAACGCGCATGACAAGCCTCCGTCGACCGTTCCTCGTCTTTGAGGTGCCTCGGTTCAATCCGTTCGGAAAACGCTCTATAGGCGGTTTCTGTCCACCTGTCAGACCAGATGGACATGCAATTCGGAGGAGATGGCAACCCGCACCGAGCCCGACACCTGACTGTCGTTTGGCTCTCGAGCCGTTTCCGATCGGAATGAATCAGATCGACTGCTCTAACTCATTGTTTTGTCGCATGTTCTTTCGGTCAACCGGTATCCACTTGGCCGGAAAATGCTCTAGATCCCGTTGACGACGACGCGGATGATCTTGTCCTCCTTGCCGGTGACGGTAACGCTCTCGTAGATCGAGCCGCCGCGCGACAGGATGTCGTGTTCGTTGTCCTTCCAGGTCAGCGTGGTGGCGATGTAGTAGTCGCCCGGCGCGACCCTGTCGAAGGTGAAGCGGCCGTTTGATTCAGCCTTGGTCTTGCGCGTGAACTCGAAATAGCGCGGATCGGTCGTCTCGGCCTGCGTCACCTGCGTCGCCGGCATATACTTCTTGTCGCCATAGAGCCGGCGCATCCGCTCTTTGGCGTAAGGCGTGGCCGGGATCAGATAGATCACATCGCCCGAAGCATGCATGACGTAGCCGTTCGGCTTCTTCAGGAAGGCATGGCCATCGATCCGCGCCTCGCCCTGTTTGTGGATGTAGTCGGCGGCTTTTGGATCAAACGTGCTCTCGACCTTCACGGTCTGCTGGCAGGCGGCGAGGCAGAGGCAAACGACAGCGGCGAGGCGACGCATGGGGCACCCATCGGAACACGGGCCCCGATCCTGCCATGTCAGGCAGAGCTTTGCAGCGGTGCAAATCAGTGCACAGGCAGAATCCCGCAATCCGGGATTACCGGAGTTTCATCCGGTCCTTCAGGAACGGGATCAGGCGCGGATCGGTGAAATCGTGGATAGCGAGCGCCGCGCCTTCCGCCATCACCTTTTCAGCCGGCAGGTTGGTGGTCATGCCCACCACGGTCAGTCCGGCCGCCACGGCGGCGCGCAGGCCCGACGGGCTGTCCTCGAAGGCGACCGAACACGCCGCCTCGCCGTCAAGCTCGGCGAGCCCCGTCAGATAGGGCAGGGGATGCGGCTTGCCATGGGCGAGTTCCTGCCCGCAGACGATCGAGCCGAATCGCGGCTTGAGCCCGGTGCCCTCCAGCAGCAGCATGGCGTTGAGGCGCGGCGCATTGGTGACAACCCCGCAGGCGATGTTCTGCGCCGCTGCCCAGTCGAGCAACCCGACCGCCCCCTTGAGCGGCGGCACCGAGCCGACAATGGTGCGATACACCGCTTCCTTGTGGTCGCAGATGGCGTCCTGTTCGGCGCGGCTCTTGCCGGGGAAGAAATGCGCGCCGATCTCGGCATTGGGCCGGCCCAGCACATGCGCGTTGAAGATGGCCGCGTTCATCGGCAGGCCGTAATCGGCAAAAACGATCTCGAAGGCCTTCAGATGCGCCCAGTCGGTTTCCGCCAGCGTGCCGTCGAGATCGAACAAAAGAGTGGCCGCCATGGAAATATTTTCTCTCGCTGTTGTGCGATCACTGGTGTTGACCGGACGCCTGCGCTAGTCAACCGCTGAACGGAAAACCGATGCACGCTCCTCAGGAATTGACCGCCGAGCAGGGCGACCGGCTCGCCCGCCGCAATGCTTTCGTGCTGGCGGTGAGCATGATGCTGGCCGGCGCCAATGCCTCCGTGATCGTGGCGACGGGCGCCATTGTCGGCTCGATGCTGGCGCCGGCGCCCGGCTGGGCGACGGTGCCGGTTTCGGCGATGGTGCTCGGCACCGCGCTCGGCACCTATCCGGCCTCGCAGTATATGCGCCGCGTCGGCCGCCGCGCCGGCTTCATGACCGGCGGGCTGATCGGGGTTTCCGGCGGACTTCTGGCGGCGGTGGCGCTCTATGCCGCCTCGTTCTGGCTGTTCGCGCTGGCTGCGGTACTCTGCGGCGCCTATCAGGCCTTCATCGTGCTCTATCGCTATGCCGCCGCCGATACGGCGACGCCGGCGTTCCGCCCCAAGGCGATCGCCTGGGTGATGGTGGGCGGGGCGATGTCCTCCATCGTCGGCCCGCAACTGGTGATCTGGACGCAAGGCATGCTGGCGCCGATCACATTTCTGGCGACCTATCTGGCGCAGGCCGGCTTTGCCGCGCTGGCGATCCTCGCCACCTCTCACTTCACCGATGGCCCGCCGCTGACCGTTGCCGCCGCCGGCAGCGCGCGCCCGTTGGGCGAGATCCTCAAAAATCGCCGCCTGCTTGCCGCCATCCTCACCGGCATGGTGGCGCAGGCGATGATGAACATGGTGATGACGGCCACACCGCTGGCGATGATCGGCTGCGGCTTTTCGGTGACCGACTCGACGCTCGGCATCCAGTGGCACATCCTTGGCATGTATCTGCCCGGGTTCTTCACCGGCACTCTGGTCAGCCGCTATGGCAAGGGTCCGATCATGCTGATCGGCCTCGCCATGCTGGCGATCGCCGGGGTGATCAACCTGTTCGGGATCGGGCTTGCCAACTTCTGGTCCTCGCTGATCCTGCTCGGCGTCGGCTGGAACTTCGCCTTCATTGCCGCAACCGCCCTGGTCACCGATTGCCACTCGCCGGCCGAGCGGGCGCGCGTGCAGGGCTTCACCGACCTGATGATCTTCGGCCTGACAACAATCGCCTCGCTGATGGCCGGCGTGCTGCTGGCCTATCTCGGCTGGTCGGCGGTCAACTGGATGCTGCTGCCGGTGACGGCGCTGGCGATGCTGTTCGTGATGGCGACCGGGACGCTGCGCAGGGCCTGAACTTTCGTCGCGTGCGACCAAAAAGCCTTGGGAAATTCGCCTAAATTTGCGGCGTCTGCGGCATTTTGGCTTTGGTTGTTGGTAAACGATTTGCTAAAGGCGGTCCGGACTCTGTCCGGGCTGGGGTTTTTGCGCGGACGGAACGTAAATCAAACGGGACACAACCATGACCGCTCTCTGGATCATTATCCTCCTCGGCGCGCTGTCGATCGTCTATGCCGTCGTCACCTACAACCAGGTGATGAGCTCGGACGCCGGCAATGCCCGCATGCAGGAGATTTCGGGCGCCGTTGCCGAAGGGGCGCAGGCCTATCTTCGCCGGCAGTACATCACCATCGCCTTCGTCGGCGCGGCCATCTTCGTGCTTGCCTGGCTGCTGCTGGGCCTGCCGGTGGCGATCGGCTTTTTCATCGGCGCGGTGCTTTCGGGCGCTGCCGGCTTCATCGGCATGAACGTGTCGGTGCGCTCCAACGTGCGCACGGCGGCGGCGGCCATCAAGAGCCTCGCCGGCGGTCTCGACATCGCCTTCAAGGCGGGCGCCGTGACCGGCATGCTGGTGGCGGGTCTGGCGCTGCTCGGCGTGGCGATCTACTTCGCCATTCTCGTGGGCCCGATGGGCCATGCCCCCAACAGCCGCGTGGTGATCGACGCGCTGGTGGCGCTCGGCTTCGGCGCTTCGCTGATTTCGATCTTCGCCCGTCTCGGCGGCGGCATCTTCACCAAGGGTGCGGACGTGGGCGCCGACCTCGTGGGCAAGGTGGAAGCCGGCATCCCGGAGGATGATCCGCGCAACCCGGCGACCATCGCCGACAACGTGGGCGACAACGTCGGCGACTGCGCCGGCATGGCGGCCGACCTGTTCGAGACCTATGCGGTGACCACTGTCGCCACCATGGTTCTGGCGGCGATCTTCTTCGGCGGCCAGCCCGGCCTGTGGGCGATGATGGTCTATCCGCTGGCCATCTGCGCGGCCTGCATCGTCACCTCGATTGCCGGCACCTACTTCGTCAAGCTCGGCCCGAACAACAACATCATGGGCGCGCTCTACAAGGGCCTGATCGCCACCGGCATCCTGTCGGTGATCGGTCTTGGCATCGCCACCCAGGTTGTCACCGGCTGGGGCGTCATCGCCCAGGCAGGCCAGACGCCGATCACCGGCTCCGCGCTGTTCTGGTGCGGCATCGTCGGCCTCGTCGTCACGGCGCTGATCGTGGTGATCACCGAGTATTACACCGGCACCAACAAGCGTCCGGTCAACTCGATCGCCCAGGCCTCGGTGACCGGCCACGGCACCAACGTCATCCAGGGCCTTGCGGTCTCGCTGGAATCGACGGCGATGCCGGCACTGGTCATCGTGGGCGGCATCATCGTCACCTTCCAGCTGGCCGGCCTGTTCGGCACGGCGATCGCGGCCACCACCATGCTCGGCCTTGCCGGCATGATCGTTGCGCTCGACGCCTTCGGCCCGGTGACCGACAACGCCGGCGGCATTGCCGAAATGGCGGGTCTGCCCAAGGAAGTGCGTCATTCGACCGACGCGCTCGACGCGGTCGGCAACACCACCAAGGCGGTGACCAAGGGCTATGCCATCGGTTCGGCCGGTCTTGGCGCGCTGGTGCTGTTTGCGGCCTATGCCTATGACCTCAACTACTTCATCACGGCGGCGAACGCGCCGGGGTCGACGGTGTTCCCCTACTTCAAGAACATCGGCCTGGTCTCCTTCGATCTGTCCAACCCCTACGTGGTGGCGGGCCTGATCTTCGGCGGCCTGATCCCGTATCTGTTCGGCGGCATCGCCATGACCGCGGTCGGCAAGGCTGCCGGCTCGGTGGTGGAGGAGGTCCGTCGCCAGTTCCGCGAGATGCCGGGCATCATGGAAGGCACGCAGAAGCCCGACTACGCCCGCGCGGTCGATCTTCTGACCAAGGCTGCGATCAAGGAGATGATCATCCCCTCGCTGCTGCCGGTGCTGGCTCCGGCCGTTGCCTACTTCGGCGTTCTGGCGATTTCCGGCTCCAAGGCCTCGGCCTTCGCGGCGCTGGGCGCCTCGCTGCTCGGCGTGATCGTCAACGGCCTGTTCGTCGCCATCTCGATGACCTCGGGCGGCGGCGCCTGGGACAACGCCAAGAAGTCCTTCGAGGATGGCTTTGTCGACAAGGACGGCGTCAAGCACCTCAAGGGCTCGGATGCGCACAAGGCCTCCGTGACCGGCGACACCGTCGGTGACCCCTACAAGGACACCGCCGGCCCGGCCGTCAACCCGGCCATCAAGATCACCAACATCGTGGCGCTGCTGCTGCTGGCGATCCTGTCGCACCTCTGAAACTGAACACCTTCGGGTGTGCAAGAAAGGGCGGGGGCAACCCCGCCCTTTTTTTGTTTGCTTGGCTATCCTGCATCCGCCTTGCCGCTCCCCGCTTGCAATCGAGCGCAAAGTATCCGATCACTCCACCACTCATCATACAACTGGAGTGCAGCATGTCGGGCCGTCTCAAGGGGAAAACCGCCGTCGTCACCGCCGCGGGGCAGGGGATCGGACGGGCGATCGCCGCCGCTTTCGCCGCCGAGGGGGCGACGGTTTATGCCACAGACCTCGATGTCGCCAAGCTGGACGGGCTCGCCCGCGTCAAGAAGCGCAGGCTTGATGTGCGCTCGACCAAGGCGGTCAACGCGTTCGCCGGGAAGGTCGGCGCCATCGACATCCTGTGCAATGCCGCCGGCTTCGTCCATCACGGCACGGTGCTGGAATGCTCCGACGCGGACTGGGAGTTTTCCTTCGATCTCAACGTGAAATCGATGCATCGGACGATTGCCGCCTTCCTGCCCGGCATGCTGGCGAAAGGCGGCGGCTCGATCGTCAACATCGCCTCGGGCGCAGGCTCCGTGCGCGGCATTCCCAACCGCTACGTCTATGGCGCCACCAAGGCGGCGGTAATCGGGCTGACCAAGGCGGTCGCCGCCGATTTCATCAAGAAGGGCATCCGCGCCAATGCGATCTGTCCGGGCACCATTCAGTCGCCGTCGCTGGATGAGCGGATCGCCACGCTGGCCCGCACCACCGGCCAGAGCGTTGAGGCGGTGCGGCAGGCGTTCATCGACCGCCAGCCGATGGGCCGGCTCGGCACGGCCGAGGAAATCGCCTGGCTGGCGGTTTATCTCGGCTCCGATGAATCCAGCTACACCACCGGCCAGATCCACCTCGCCGATGGCGGGTTTGCCCTATAGGCGTAATACCAGCGGCCCTTTGGCGTGACTCTTGGGGGCACGACAGGGCCGCTGATAGGAGCGAAGCGACGCCGAGCTGATGCGAGGGGCGCCCGCCTTAGGCGGGCCACCAAAGGTCTGCGAAGCGACGCCGAGCTGATGCGAGGGGCGGCCCGAAGAGGACCTTTTGCCAGACAGGTCAAATCTGAGGGCCACTCGTATAAGGTCAGGACCGCTCGACCTCGGGCGCCGCGCTTTCCCCGCGCGGCGCGATGAGCGGCATCACCAGCATCAGGCCCACCGCGCGCAGGACGTGATGGGTGGAGATGTAGAGCGTGTCGAGGCCCAGCGCCGCGCCCATCAGCACCATCGCCTCCAGCCCGCCGGGCGCGAACGCCACCAGTACCGCGCCAAGCGGCAGCTGCGTGACCCAATGCACCAGCACGCCGCAACCGGCAGCCACCGCCAGCACGATGGCCAGCACCGCCAGCGAGGGGGCCAGCGTCGAAAGGATCATCGCCGGCGTCGTGCCGACGAAGCGATGGCCGCAGAACGCCCCCACCAGCAGTGAGCCCATCAGCATGATGATATCCGGCACCTGACCGGGAATGATCTCGGTGACATGCAGCAGCGTGCTGGCCAGCATCGCGCCGAGAAACATCGGATTGGCCATGTTCATACGGCGGAAGGCTTCGGTGAGCGCGATGGCCGCCGCGAACAGCGCCGCGAACTCCCAGGGGCCCGCCATGGCGGTGCGCGCCACCTCCGCCGCCTTGCCCATGCCGCCGATCGCATAGGGCAGCACCACGACCAGCACCACGAGCCGCATCAGCTGCACCATCGCCACCCGGCGCACATCGGCGCTGCTCTCCGCCGCCACCGCCATCACCGCGGAAAGCGCCCCTGGCACGGAAGCGAGAAATGCGGTCGGCCGATCCCAGCCGAAGCTGCGCTGCAGCAGCAACGTCGCCAGCACGATCGAGACCACAACGCTCAGCAGCAGCCCGAAAACCGAGAACGGATAGCGCGCGATCAACCCCAGCGCCTCGGAGGTGACGGTCGAGCCCATCGCCACCCCGGCGAGCAGGAAGCCGAGATCGCGGAACGGCAGCGGCAGCGCCAGCGGCACGCCGGCCAGTGCCAGCCCCGCAACGAACACCATCGAGCCCGACAGCCAGGCCACCGGCAGGCCAAGCGCGCTGAACACCCCGCCGCCGATGAGCGCCGCGCCGAGGGTCGTGGCCAGCGGCAGGAAGCGGCCCGGCGCTGTGCTCATGGCCGGCCGGCGTCCCTTTGGCCGAGCCAGCCGGTCAGGCGCTGCACCGCCTCGTCGATATGCTCACGTTTCCTGAGGTAGCACAGGCGCATGAAGCCCTCGCCCGCCGCACCGAAGGCCGAGCCCGGCGCAAGGCCGAGATTGGCCTCGTCGATCAGCCGGAACGCCGCTTCCCGGCTGTCGGGCAGGCCGCGCACGCCGAAGAACAGGTAGAACGCGCCGGTGGGCCTGGGCAGGATCAGGCTGTTGTGCCCGCCGAGCGCTTCCAGCAGCAGCGCGCGGTTGGCGCGCGCCTGATCGATCAGCTCAGCCACCAGCGCTTCGCCTTTGGTCAGCGCGGCGATACCGGCGCGCTGCAGCGGCACCGGCACGCCCGAGGTGGAATACTGGATGAGGTTCTCGATAACCTGCCCCAAAGCCGGCGGCGCCTCCAGCCAGCCGAGACGCAGCCCGGTCATCGCCCAGTTCTTGGAAAAGGTCTGAACGAACATGATGCGGTCGTCCGCCGCCATGATGTCGTGGAAAGAGGGCGCCCGCCCGCCCTCGTAGAAGAAACGTCCGTAGATCTCGTCGGCGATGATCCACAGCTTGTGCCGGCGGGCAAGCTCCAGCACCGCAATCTGCTCGGCGCGCGTCGCGGTCCAGCCCGTCGGGTTGGAAGGCGAGTTGATGCAGATCGCCCGCGTCGACGGGGTGATCGCGGCGGCCACCGCGTCGATGTCGAGCCGGTAACCCTCGGCGTCAAGCCGCATCGGCACCTCGACCGGCCGCGCGCCGTTGACGGCGGTGGCGCCGACGAAATTCGGCCAGGCCGGGGTCGGCACGATCACCTCGTCGCCCGGTCCCGTGGCGATACGGAACGCCATCAGAAGCGCATGCATGCCGCCGATGGTGACGAAGAACCGCTCGGGCGACAGTGTCTGCCCGTAAAGTCCGCTCATATAGGCGGCGATCGCCTCGCGCAGCGGCGGAATGCCGCGCTGGTAGGTATAGAAGGTCTCACCATCCGCCAGCGACTTCTGCGCCGCCTCGTGGATGAAGGCCGGCGTCGGCCGGTCGCCTTCGCCCACCCACAGCGGCACCAGGCCCGGCTTGTCGCGGCCGTAGTTGAACACATCGACGATGCCGGAGGTGGGGGCTGCAAGCGCCGGCGCGCTGACCCGCCAGTGGCTGGAAAGTTCGGTTGCGGACATGGCGGAACTCTGCCGCGCGGGCGGCCGGAAGGCAACGGATTTTCTTAGCGATCAAACGAAAAACCTCCCGGTTCCGGTCCCTGAAGGACCGGCCGGGAGGATGTGCGTGCGGTGAGCGGCAGGACGCCGCCCGCGCTTATTTTTCTGCGCTTACTTCTTCTTGGCGAGCAGGTCGCGGATTTCGGTCAGCAGCGAGATGTCGGCCGGCGGCGCCTCGGGGGCGGCGGGAGCCGGAGCGGCTTCGGCCTTCTTCATCTTGTTCATCGCCTTCACCACCATGAACAGCACCCAGGCGATGATGATGAAGTTGACCACGACGGTGAGGAACTGGCCGTAGCCGAGCACCGCGCCCGCTTCCTTGACCTTGGCATAGCCGATGCCGGTCTGCATCGCCTTGGTGGCGCCGGCCGACAGCGACAGCATGAGATTCGAAAAATCGATACCGCCGGTGATCGCGCCGATGATCGGCATGATCACATCGGCCACCAGCGAATCGACGATCTTGCCGAATGCGCCGCCGATGATGACGCCGATGGCGAGGTCGACGACATTGCCCTTGAGAGCAAATTCCTTGAATTCCTGCAGCATGACGGGCCCCTTCTGTTTTGTGCCGACGCGACTGGCCGGTCACCGATCCCCAACAGCGGCTTTTACTCGGTTCTGGCAATTCTGCAACTGTGCCATGCGACCAAAGGAGCAAAGGTTGTGGGCAGGGGCCGGGCCGCGAAGATCGTTTTCAACTTGCGCGGGGCGCGGTTTGACTGTTCGATCAGGTGGACAGGAACCACGGAGGAACGCGAGGGGCGATGGTTGACGGCTGGAGCGTCGTCCTCTGGGTGCTTGTCTATCTCTGCGCCCTGTTCGTCATCGCCCATTTCGGCGATCTCGGCGGCCAGCGGCTGCTGACCGGACGCCTGCGCCCGATCTTCTATGCGTTGACGCTGGCCGTTTACTGCACCTCCTGGACCTTCCTGGGGTCGGTGGGTTTGGCCTCGCGTTCGGGCTATGAGTTCCTGCCGATCTACATCGGCCCGATCATCGTGTTTGTGCTCGGCTGGCGGATGCTGATCCGCATCGTCAAGATCGGCAAGTCGCAGAACACCACCTCGCTCGCCGACATGATCGCCTCTCGCTACGGCAAGAGCGAGGCGGTGGCGGCGGTGGTCACGCTGATCTGCCTGATCGGGATTGTCCCCTATATCGCGTTGCAGCTGAAGGCGGTGTCGCTGACGCTGGAACTCATCTCGCTGCCGGGCGTCACCACCGGCCTTGATGAGCGGGAGACCTCGCACGGCAGCGATGCCGCCTTCTGGGTGACGATCATCCTGGCCTTCTTCGCCATGGTGTTCGGCACGCGCAATACCGATGCGACCAAGCACCAGTCCGGCCTGGTTCTGGCGGTGGCGACCGAATCGCTGGTCAAGCTGCTGGCATTCCTGGCGCTCGGCGCTTTCGTTGTCTGGGGCATGTTCAACGGGCTGGGCGAGTTGTTTGAACGGGCGCTGGCCGATCCGATCATCCGCTACAAGCTGGTGTTCTCGCCTGATCCATCGACCTGGGTGGTCACCACGCTGATCGCCGGCTTTGCGGCGGTGCTGCTGCCACGCCAGTTCCATGTGCTGGTGGTGGAAAACCGCGAACTGAGCGATGTGCGCAGCGCCTCCTGGATGTTTCCGCTTTATCTCGTGCTGATCAACCTGTTTGTCATCCCCATCGCGCTCGCAGGTCTGCTCACCCTGCCGGAGCGGATGAACTACGATCTGACCGTGCTGGCCCTGCCGCTGTTGCAGAAATCGAGCAGCTTTACCGTCATCGCCGTAGTCGGCGCGCTGTCGGCCGCGACCGCGATGGTGGTGGTGGAGACCGTGGCACTCGGCGTCATGGTCTCCAACGATCTGGTCATTCCCGCCCTGCTCAAGCGCAACACGCGGCTGCGCGAGGCGCGGCTGGCGACCACGTCCGACGGCATCACCGTGTCCACCTCGCGCCATCCCACCATGCGCTTCGATGGCGGGCTGATGAGCGATATGGGCTGGGTGGTGCTGGCCATCCGGCGCGCGGCCATCGCGCTGGTCCTGCTGATGGGCTACCTCTACTATCGCACGTCCTCCGACGTGGCGCTGGCCAGCATCGGGCTTCTGTCGTTCGCGGCCGTCACGCAGCTGGCGCCGGCCTTTTTCGGTGGGCTGATCTGGCACGGCGCCAATGCGCGCGGCGCGGTCGCCGGGCCGGCCATCGGCATGGTGTGCTGGTTCTTCCTGTTGTTCCTGCCCTCGCTGGCCGGCACCGAAGGGGCCCTGGCGCTATGGCTGCAACAGGGCTTCCTCGGCATTGAGTGGCTGCGGCCGGCGACTTTCGTGATAGGTGGCATGTCGGCGCTGGTCAGCAGCGTGGTCATCTCGCTGGCGCTCAACATCGCGGCCTATATCCTGTTCTCGCTCACCCGGGCGGCGACGCCGGTGGAACGGTTGCAGGCCAACGTATTCATCGGCACCGACACCGGCATGCCCGGCGCCAGCTTCCGCCTGTGGCGCAGCGCGGTGACCGTCGCCGAACTCAAGTCCACGGTCGCGCGCTATCTCGGCGAGGAGCGCACGCGCACCGAATTCACCGCCTTTGCCGAGCGGCAGGGGCTTGAACTGCAACCGGGGCTGGAAGCCGATGCCCATACCATCCGGTTTGCCGAGCACCTGCTGGCATCGGTGATCGGTGCGGCTTCCTCGCGGCTGGTTCTGTCGCTGATGCTGCGGCGCCGCAACGTTTCCACCGAGGCGGCGCTGAAGCTGCTCGATGATGCCTCCGCGGCCATCCAGTATTCACGCACGCTGCTCCAGCACGCGCTCGATCACGCCGAGCAGGGCGTGACCGTGTTCGACAGCGACCTTCGGCTGGTGTGCTGGAACCAGGCGTTCAAGGACCTGTTTGAGCTGCCCTCGGAGCTGGTGCGCTTCGGCGTCGGGCTCGACGATATCGTCGGCTACAACGCCCGTCGCGGCACCTATGGCGCGGACATGTCCTCGGATGCCATCGCCCGGCGGGTGCAGGCCTTCGTCACCCGCACCGAGCCGGTGCGCCTCAGGCTGCATGCGCCGAGCCGTTGGCTGGAAATCCGCTCCAACCACATGCCCGACGGCGGTATCGTCACCACCTACACCGACATCACTGTGGCGGTGAAAGCGGAAGCCGCGCTCAACCAGGCCAACGAGACCTTGGAAAAGCGCGTTCTCCAGCGCACCAACGAACTCACGCGCGTCAACGACGAACTGGCGCGTGCCAAGGCCGAGGCGGATCAGGCCAACCTGTCCAAGACCCGCTTCCTTGCTGCCGCCAGCCACGACATCCTGCAGCCGCTCAACGCGGCGCGGCTCTATGCCACCTCGCTGGCCGAACGCGTCAGCGAGGGCGACAACGCCGGTTTGGCGCGCAATGTCGGTGCCTCGCTCGACTCGGTGGAGGAAATCCTCACCGCGCTTCTGGAAATCTCGCGCCTCGACAGCGGCAAGCTGAAGCCGGAACTGACCAATTTCCGGGTGGATGAATTGTTTTCCCAACTCGCCGTGGAATTCGCGCCGCTCGCCCGCCAGAAGAGGCTGGACCTGACCTTTGTGCCCTGCCGGCTCAGCGTGCGTTCGGACCGGCGGTTGCTGCGCCGCTCGCTGCAGAACCTCATCTCCAACGCCATCAAATATACCCCCGAGGGGCGCGTGCTGGTCGGTTGCCGGCGGCGCGGCGATCGCCTGCGCATCGAAGTGCGCGACACCGGCATCGGCGTGCCGGAGAACAAGCGCCGCGCCATCTTCCAGGAGTTCCAGCGGCTCGACGAGGGCGCCCGCGAAGCGCGCGGGCTTGGTCTTGGCCTGTCGATCGTCGATCGCATCGCCCGCGTGCTCGGCCACCCGCTCTCTGTCGGGGCGGGCGGGCGGCGCGGCTCGGTGTTCGCCATCGAGGTGCCGGTGGTCTCGGTCAGCATCTACCCGGTGACGCCGGCGCATGTGGCGCCGCAGGCCACCGCGCCGCTGACCGGACTGACCGTGCTCGCCATCGACAACGAGCCGGCGATCCTCGATGGCTTGCGCATTCTGCTCGAAGGCTGGGGCTGCCAGGTCGAGACGGCGGCAGGCTATGAGGCCGCGCGCAAGATCATCAAGGCGGCGGAGGCAAAGCCTGACATGATCCTCGCCGATTTCCACCTCGACAACGACAACGGCATTGCCGTTGTGCGCCGGCTGCGCAGCCGCTTCCGCGCCGAACTGCCGGCGGTCCTGATCACCGCCGACCGCTCGCCCGAGGTGCGCGAACGCGCCGCCCAGCAGGATATGCAGGTGCTCAACAAGCCGCTGAAGCCGGCGGCGCTCAGGGCTTTGCTGACACAGGCGCGCGTCGCCCGCGAGGTCGCGGCGGAATAGCGCCACTTTCGCATCGCGCCCGCTTGCCCTATAACACCGCGCATGATCGATGCCCGCCGCCTTGCGCGTGATCTTGCCCGGCTGCTGCTGGCGCTCGCGCTGCTGGTCGCGCCGGTGGCTGGCGCGCGCCATGCCGCGGGCATGGCCGGCGTCGGGCTCATCGCCGGCGGCGCTTTCACGCTGTGCGATCCCTCGGGGGATCCGCGCCCGGCCGACGACGCCGGGCAGGGGCACGCCGCCCGGCTTGCCCATTGCGCGGCCTGCCTGTTGCCGGTGCCGGCCGCAGCGGCCGCGCTGGCCACGCCCGCGCAGGGCGATGTGTGGCAGCCTGCGCGCTATGCCGCGCACGCCTCAGACGGGATCGAAACCCTGATGCCTGTCGCACAGGCCCGCGGTCCGCCGCGCATCGGTTGATCCCCGCTTCCTGTCATTCGATCTTCACGAGGTTTTCCATGTCCACCCGTCTCCGTGCGGCCCTGACCGGGCTGCTTATCGCCGCTGCGCCGCTTGCTGCCACAGCCCAGACCGCTGCTCCGGCCTCTTCCATCGCGCTGACCCAGCCCTGGGCACGCGCAACCCCGCCCGGCGCGAAGGTGGGGGCCGGTTATCTCGTCATCGAGAACCGGGGCGCCGCGCCGGATCGCTTGCTGGCCGCCCGCACGCCTGTCGCCAACGTCGTCGAAATCCATGAAATGGCGATGGAAGGCGGCACCATGCGCATGCGCGCTCTGGGGAATGGCCTGCCGGTGGCTGCCGGCGGCCGTGCCGAGCTGAAGCCCGGCGGCTACCACATCATGTTCATCGATCTGAAGCAGCCGCTGAAGGCCGGCGACAGCATCGCGGGCGAACTGGTGTTCGAGAAGGCCGGCACGCTGCCGGTCAAGTTCATGGTCATGCCGATCGGCGCCACGCCTGGTGCCGGCCACCAGCACCATTGAGGAGGCGGCGATGGCTCCGTCGAGCAATGTGCTGCGCCTCATCCGCTGGTCGGCCTGGGGGCTGGTCGGGCTGCTGGCGGCGGTCTCGCTCTATCTGACGCTGCAACCCGGCCCGACGCAGGCGGTGCTCGGCGGGCCGTTCACGCTCACCAGCATGACGGGCGAGCGTCGCAACGTGGGGGAGGCCGAAAAGGGCCGCCCCTACGCGGTGTTTTTCGGCTTCACCCACTGCCCGGATATCTGCCCCACCGCGATGTATGAAACCTCGCAGCTTCTGGAGAAGGCCGGCGAGGCGGCGAAGGATTTCCGAGTTTATTTCGTCTCGGTCGATCCAGAACGCGACACGGCCGAGCAGTTGAAACTCTATCTCTCCGCCTTCGATCCGCGCCTCATCGGGATGACCGGCACGCCGGAGGAAATTGCCGCCGTCGCCCGGCAGCATCGCGCGTTCTATCGCAAGGTGCCGACCCCGTCGGGCTATACGATGGACCATACCGCGACGATCCTGCTGTTCGACCGCAAGGGCGCTTTCTTCGGCACGCTCGACCCCAAGGAGAGCCAGGATGCCCAGCTCGCCAAGCTGACGCGGTTGCTGCGGTCCTGACCCTATTGACCTGTCTGGCGGCAGGTCACCTTTGGGCCGCACCTCGGGAACGACGCGCCGCCGGAATGGTGCCGAGCCGCACCCAGACCCTTCAGGCGGTCAGGCGCTTGAGTTCATCCTCGGCGGTCATGAAGGCGGCCACCTCCGGCGTCATCTCCGGCGCGGGGCCGTCATAGCCGACGGCGCGGAATATCTCGGCGCAGTCGATATACTGCCGCTTCTTCCGATCGTAGAGCCCGCCGCGCACCATGGCGATGGCGGCAAGCTTCGCGCCCCCCGCTTCAGGGATCAGGAAGCGGTGCTCCATCACCAGGTTGCGGCTGTTCCAGAACACGATGCGGCTTTCGAGGATGAAGCGCTGGAACGGCTTCAACTCGCGCCGGAAGCGCACGATGCCGCCCGACAGCATCGGCTGCCAGCCGTTCTTGAGCACGGCCCTGACCAGCCCGCCGCGCAGGATCAGGTCGGTGCGCCCGAGATCTGCGATGGTCAGGTAGCGGCCGTTGTTGAGATGCAGGTTGGTGTCGAGATCATGCAGCCAGACGCGGAACGTCAGGCGCGAGACGCCGAACGGCGGCGCGATCCGCGCCCGGAACGGCGTGGTAATGAGCAGCCACAGCAGCCGCAGCCAGAGGTTCATGTGCTTGTTCCGTCGTGCCTGTCAGGGAGCCTGGCAGAGCCCGCGTTCACGCCCTTTCCCTCCCCCGCCGGGGGAGGGACTGCGCGGGGTTCAAACCGGCCCGAAGGGGTGGACCGATGGCCGGTCCGCCCCTCGCGCCCGCTGCCGTGTCACGCCGCCTTTTTCTCCGGCGCGAAGCGGCCGTAGAAGGTCTCGCCCTTGGCGGCCATGTCGCGCAGCAGCGGGTTCACCGCAAAGCGCTTGCCGTGCTTCTTGGCCAGATGGTCGCAGAGTTCGACGAAGGCGCGGGTGCCCATGCCGTCGATGTAGGACAGGGCGCCGCCGGTGAACGGCGCAAAGCCGAAGCCGAGGATCGAGCCGACATCGGCCTCCCGCACGTCGGTGATGACGTTCTCCTCCACCGTGCGCGCCGCTTCCAGCGCCTGGATGGCCAGCAGCCGCTGCTTGATCTCGGCGTGGTCGATGCGGTCGGGATCGAGCTTCTTCTTCTGCAGGTCCTTGAGGCCCGGCCACAGGCGCTTCTGGCCCTTGCCCTCGGGATAGTCGTAGAAACCCTTGCCGTTCTTGCGGCCGAGGCGCCCCTGCTTGACCACCATTTCTTCCAGCAGCGCTTCCTGCACCGGGTCGATGGCTTTGGCGCCGAGGTCCTTCTTGGTCGCCTGCAGGATCTTCCAGCCGAGATCAAGCGCGACCTCGTCCATCAGCGACAGCGGGCCGACCGGCATGCCGGCCATCTTGGCGAGGTTTTCGACCATCGCCGCCGGCACGCCTTCCATCAGCATGAGCTGCCCCTCGCGCACGTAGTTGAGCACGCAGCGGTTGGCGAAGAAGCCGCGCGTGTCGTTCACGACGATCGGCGTCTTCTTGATGATGCGGACGAAATCGAGCGCGGTGGCGATCGCGCGATCGCCGGTCTTGCCTCCCTTGATCACCTCCACCAGCAGCATCTTGTCGACCGGCGAGAAGAAGTGGATGCCGACGAACTGATCCGGGCGGGCGGAATTTTCCGCCAGCGAGGTGATCGGCAGCGTCGAGGTGTTGGACGCAAAGATGATGTCCTTGCCGATCACCGCCTCGACCTTCTTGATCACGTCGGCCTTGACCTGCCGGTCCTCGAACACCGCCTCGACCACGAGGTCGACATCCTTGAGCGCGTTATAGTCGGCGGTCGGATGGATGCGGCCGAGCACGCCGTCGCGATGCGCGGTGGTGGCACGACCCTTCATCACCTGATCGGACAACAGCTTCTGGCTGAACGCCTTGCCCTTGTCGGCGGCCTCCTGATCGCGATCGATCAGCACCACTTCAAGCCCGGCCAGCGCCGAGACATAAGTGATGCCGGCACCCATGAAGCCGGCGCCGATGACGCCGATCTTCTTGAGGTTAGAGGCCGGCACGCCCGCCGGACGCCGCGCGCCCTTTTCCAGTTCGCCCTTGGAGACGAACAGCGAGCGGATCATCATCGCCGCTTCCTTGGAGCGGATGATCTTGGCGAAGTAGCGGCTCTCGACCCGAAGCGCGAGATCCATCGGCAGTTGCAGGCCCTCATAGACCACCTGCAGGATGGCGCGCGCCGCCGGGTAGTTGTCCGCCGTCTCGCGCCGGTAGATGGCGTTGGCCGGCGGCCAGATCATCATGCCCTGCGCGGTATGCACCTTGTTGGAAGGCAGGCGATAGCCCTCCTGATCCCACGGCTGCTTGGCGCCGGCATTGGCCTTGATCCAGGCCTTGCCGGCTTCCACCAGCTTGTCGGCCGGCACCACCTCGTGCACGAGGCCCATGCCGCGCGCCATCTGGCCCTTGATCTGGTCGCCGCGGAACATCAGCTGCAGGGCATCGCCGGTCTGCATCAGCCGTGCCACGCGCTGGGTGCCGCCGGCGCCGGGGAACAGCCCCACCTTGATCTCCGGTAGACCGACCTTGGTCTTGTCGCTGTCGGAGGCGATGCGATGGTGGCAGGACAGCGCCAGCTCGAACGCCCCGCCGAGGCAGACGCCGTGGATGGCGGCGACGAATGGCTTGCCGCAGGTTTCCAGCTTGCGGAACAGCTGCGACAGCTTCGCCGTCTCGGTGACGAGGCGGGCGTTGGCCTTGTCCTCGCCCTCCTCCTTCAGCATCTTCTTGTAGAAGGCGCCGATCGATTGCAGGAAGTTGAGGTCGGCGCCGCCCGAGAACGAATCGGGCTTTCCCGAGACGATCACGCAGCCCTTGATCGCGGCCTCGCCGGCGACCTTGTCGATCACCTGATCGAGTTCGGCCATCCATTCCTGGTTGATGACGTTCATCGACTTGCCGGGCGCGTCCCAGGTCAGGACGGCAATGCCTTCGGCGTCGGATTCAAAGCGGAACTGGGTGAGTTTCATAGCTGTCGTTCCTCTTTCAGACGCGCTCGACGATCATCGCGGAGCCCATGCCATGGGCCACGCACAGGGTGACAAGACCGACCGCCTTGTTCCGGCGCTCAAGTTCGTCGATCACCGTGCCCAGGATCATGCCACCGGTGGCACCCAGCGGGTGGCCCATGGCGATCGCCCCGCCGTTGACGTTGACGATATCCGGATCGATGTCGAGCGACTGCAGATAGCGCAGCACCACCGACGAGAACGCCTCGTTGATCTCGATCAGATCGATGTCCTTCAGGCTCATCTTGGTGTTCTTGAACAGCTTCAGCGTCACATCGGTCGGCCCGGTCAGCGTCAGCGCAAGGTCCGAGCCGAGCGAGGCAAAGCCGACGATACGGGCGCGCGGCTTGAGGCCGGCCTTCTTGCCGGCGGCCTTGTTGCCGACCAGCACGGCGGAGGCGCCGTCGACGATGCCGGACGAATTACCGGCGTGATGCATGTGCTCGATGAATTCGACCTCCGGGTGCCCCTGCACGACCACTGCGTCGAAGCCACCCTGCTCGCCCATCATCACGAACGAGGGCTTGAGCGCGCCGAGCGCCTGCATGTTGGCCTCGGGCCGCACCGTCTCGTCCCGGTCGAGAATGGTGACGCCATTGACGTCCTTGACCGCGATCACCGATTTCTTGAACCGCCCCTCGGCCCAGGCGGCAGCGGCCTTCCTGTGGCTGTCCACCGCGAACTGGTCGCAGTCCGTGCGGGTAAAGCCGTATTTGGTGGCGATCAGGTCCGCGGCCACGCCCTGCGGCGAGAAATACGAGGGAATGGCGACATCGGGATCGGCCGCCGGCAGCATGCCCGAGGCGCCCATGCCGATGCGGCTCATCGCTTCCACGCCGCCGCCGATCGCCATGTCCTTCTGCCCGGCCATCACCTGCGCGGCGGCGAAAGCCACCGCATCGAGACCCGAGGCGCAGAACCGGTTGATCTGCACGCCCGGCACGGTCTTGCCGTAGCCGGCGGCGATGGCCGCCGAACGGGCGATGACGGCGGAGGCTTCTCCCACCGGATCAACGCAGCCCAGCACCACATCCTCGACCAGTGTGGGATCGAGATTGTTGCGTTCCTTCAGCGCCTTCAGCGGAGCAACCGCGAGCTTGAGGGCGGTCACCTCGTGCAGGGAGCCGTCGGCCTTGCCCTTGCCGCGCGGTGTGCGGACGTGATCGTAGATATAGGCGTCGGTCATGGGAGGGTCCTTCGTTGAAGGCGGGAAAACGGGCGATGGCGAGGATGCAGACTCAAAACGCTTCCGCCGGCAGGCTCATGACGGTGCCGGCACCCGCCTGCAGGAACGACAGCCGCGCCGCCGTCTCCGGCAGCACCCGCTCCATGTAGAAGCGGCCGACCGTCAGCTTGGCGGTCATGGCGGCGTTCTCGCCGTCCTTCAGCTTGTCGTTCGCCGTCCGCGCCTGCAGAGCCCACATGTAGCCCAGCGCGACCAGTCCGAACAGATGCAGATAGTCCACCGAGGCGGCGCCCGCGTTGTCGGGGTTGGCCATGCCGTTCTGCATCAGCCACATCGAGGCGGCCTGCAGATGGCCGAGGCTGGTCTGCAGCGGGGCGAGATAGGGCTTCATCGCCGGATCGTTCGAGTTCTCCTGGATGAAGCCGCCGACCTCGCCCATGAAGGTCATCAGCGCCTTGCCGCCGTTGCGCGGCAGCTTGCGGCCGACCAGATCGAGCGCCTGAATGCCGTTGGCGCCCTCGTAGATCATGGCGATGCGGGCATCGCGCACGAACTGGCTCATGCCCCATTCCTCGATGTAGCCGTGGCCGCCGAACATCTGCTGCGCCATCACGCAGTTGTCGAACCCGCGATCGGTGAGAAAGGCCTTCAGCACGGGGGTCAGCAGGCCGAGCATCTCGTCCGCCTCGACGCGGGTCTTGTCGTCACCGCCGCGGTGGGCGACGTCGCTCTTCAGCGCGCTCCACAGCATGAAGGCGCGCGCGCCCTCGTTGAAGGCGCGGATGGTGAGCAGCGTGCGCCGCACATCGGGATGCACGATGATCGGATCGGCCGCCTTGTCCGGCTGCTTGGCGCCGGTCAGCGCGCGGCCCTGGATGCGGTCCTTGGCGTAGGCGGCGGCGTTCTGGTAGGCGACCTCCGACTGCGCGAGACCCTGGATGGCGACGCCCAGCCGCGCCTCGTTCATCATCACGAACATGGCGTTGAGGCCCTTGTTGGCCTCGCCGATGAGATAGCCGGTCGCCCCGTCGTAGTTCATCACGCAGGTGGCGTTGCCGTGGATGCCCATCTTGTGTTCGAGCGAGCCGCAGACGACGCCGTTGCGCGCACCCGGATTGCCGTCCTTGTCGAGCAGGAACTTCGGCACGATGAACAGCGAGATGCCCTTCACCCCGGCCGGCGCGCCCTCGATCCGGGCGAGCACCAGATGGATGATGTTCTCGGTCAGGTCCTGTTCGCCGGCGGAGATGAAGATCTTGGTGCCGGAAATCCTGTAACTGCCGTCGGCCTGCGGCACCGCCTTGGCGCGCATCAGGCCGAGATCGGTGCCGCAATGCGGCTCGGTCAGGTTCATCGTGCCGGTCCAGGTGCCGGCGATCATCTTCGGCAGATAGGCGGCCTTGAGTTCCGGCGAGGCATGCACGTCGATGGCGGCGATGGCGCCGGCGGTAAGGCCCGGATACATCGAGAACGACATGTTGGCCGCCGACGACAGTTCGTTGACGATCGCTGCCAGCGTATAGGGCAGGCCCTGGCCGCCGTATTCCGGGTTGGCGGGCAGGCTCAGCCAGCCACCGTCCACATAAGCCCTGAAGGCTTCCTTGAAGCCCTTCGGCGTGGTCACACTGCCATCCGCATGGCGCGTGCAGCCCTGCTGGTCACCCACGCGGTTGAGCGGGGCGAGCTGCTCCTCGCACAGCTTGGCGGCCTCGCCCAGAATGGCATCCAGCATCTCAGCCGAAAGGTCGGAGAAGCCGGGCAGGTTGCTGTAGCGCTCGATCCGGAACACATCGTTGAGCAGGAATGCAATGTCCTCGACGGGGGCCTTGTAGCTCGGCATCAGTTTCTTCCTCAGCACAGCAGGGCAGGGGCGGCGACGTGATCACCGCATATAGTTCACATGTAAACTATATGGCCGAATTTGCAAGGGGGCTGTGGAAAAAATTGGCCCCGGCACGCTCTAAACCCGCTCATGGCAAAGGGCTGGTTACGTTTCGTCTGCCAACATGGTGCCTGGCGATGCGGAAGGCTGGCAATCCCGGCAGGATCGACTATAGTATAAGGGCGGCTGCGTCCAATGCCGCATGGAGGGGATGAATGCAGTTCCGGTCATCGACGGGATCTCATCGTTGGGTCAAGGGTTTGGCGCTGGTCGCCGCGTTCGCTCTGGCGGGCGGGGAGGCGATGGCGCGTGCCGGCAGCGGCAAATCCTCCGGCAGTCGCGGTTCGTTTTCGCGCCAGGCGCCGCCGGTCACCGACACCGCACCACGCCAGGCCCAGCCGTTGCCGGGCGCGCAGCAGGCGCTGCCGGGCGCTTCGGCCGGGGCCGCTGCAGCGGCGGCGCGGGCCGCCCAGCCCTCGCGCTTCGGGCCGATTTTGACCGGCTTTGCCATGGGCTTTCTCGGCGCTGGCCTGTTCGGCATGCTGACCGGGCAGGGCTTTCTCGCCGGGCTCGGCTCGCTGATGGGGTTCCTCGGCTTTGCGTTGCAGATCGCGCTGGTGTTTTTCCTGGCCCGGATGGCCCTCAATTTCTGGCGCAGCCGCCAGCAGCCGGCGGCCGCCGCGGCGGGGAACGGCATGGCCCGCACCGGCCCTGCGCCGCAGTGGATGCCTGCGGCCGGGGCCGGTCCTGTGCCGGCACCACCGCAGCCGCTTCGCTTGATCGAGGCTGATTTCAACAGCTTCGAACGGCTGCTCGGCGAGATTCAGGACTGCTACAGCCGCGCTGATCACAACGGCCTCAACCAGCGCGCCACGCCTGAGATGTGCCGCGTTTTTGCCGGCGAGATCGACGAGAACGCCCGTCAGGGGCTGATCAACCGGGTGTCTTCGGTCAAGTTGCTGCAGGGCGACCTGTCGGAGGCCTGGCGCGAGGGCAGCCGCGACTATGCCACGGTGGCGATGCGCTTTGCGCTCAATGACGTCACCGTCGAGAAGGCGACCGGCCGCATTGTCGAGGGGGATCCGGCCCGTATCGACGAAGCGACCGAGATCTGGACCTTTGTGCGCGGCGCCGGCGAATCGCCGGAGACCTGGCATCTCTCGGCGATCCAGCAGGTCTGACGGTCGATCACCACAGTTTGCGGCGCCGGGTCGGTCCCTGGATCGGACCGCCCCGGCGTTTTGACGCTGCCTTGCTCTTGCCCCAAAGGAGCGATGCAATCAAAGTATCGAGGGGCCTGCCGCCGCATGCCCGCTGGGACTGGTGCCGGGCGTGAAGAAATCCGCTGTTTTCCTCATTGTCGCGATCATGCTTGGCCTGATCGGGCTCAGCGCGCTGGCGTTCTATTCCTTCGCGGCGCCCACCGTGCTGCGCATCGCTGTCGGCCCTGTCGGCAGCGAGGACACCAAGATCATGGTTACGTTGCTGCAGACGTTTGCGCGCGAGAAGCACCCGATCCGCCTCCGCCTTGTGCCCACCGACAGCCCGCTGGCCAGCGCGGAAGCCTTGCGAACCGGCAAATCGGATCTGGCCATCGTCCGCTCGGACGGCAACGTGCCACCCAATGCAACCACGGTCGCCATCCTGCATCGCGACATGGTTGTGCTGATGACGCCTGCCCAGAGCCGCATCGCCAACATCGGCGATCTTGCCGGCAAGCGCGTTGGCATTGTGCGCGGCGCCATGCTCAACCAGAAGCTGCTCGATCTTGTGCTGGAGCGCAACGGCATCGACGCCCAGCAGGTGACCAGGTCGGTCATCCGCTCCAACGACGTGCGCAATGCGATTGCCACGGATCAGGTCGATGCCATTCTCGTGGTCGGCCCGCCGAGCGGGGCCTACATGAATGGCATTTTTGAAGCTCTGACCGATTCGTCCGGCCTGCCGCCGACCATCCTTAAGATCCAGAATGCCGAGGCGATCGCCCAGCGCACGCCGGCGCTGGAGGTGGCGAGCGTGCTGCGCGGCACCTTCGGCGGATCGCCGCCGCGTCCGGCCGAACCGATCGACACGATTGCCGTCACCCACCGGCTGGTTGCGGACCGCTCTCTCAAGGATTCGGTGGTCGCCGACCTGGCCAAGGCGCTGTTTGATTCCCGCCAGACCGTGGCAGCCGAGGTGCCCAACTTCGCCCGCATCGAGGCGCCCAACACCGAGGTGCTCGGCCCGATGGTGGTCCATCCCGGCGCGGCAGCCTATTTCGACGGCGAGCAGAAGTCGTTCATCGAGCAATATGGCGAGTGGATCTACATTTCCGTCATGGCGATTTCCCTGCTGGGATCGCTCGGCGCGGCGCTGCTCAGCCGCACGATGAGCCATGCCCGCCCGGCCGGGACCCCCGAGATCGACAAGTTGCTGATCCTGTTGCGGCGCGCCCGCAACGCCGAGGACGACGAGGTGCTGGACCGTCTGCAGCAGGAGGCCGACGAGGTGTTCGGCCGGACTGTGGAACGGGCCGCCAATTCAAGCATCGACGAAACCGTGATGAGCGCCTTCACCATTGCCCTTTCCGAGTTGCGCACCGCGATCGACGAAAGGCGCCGGATGCTCCTGCAGGAAGCGCCCGACGAGCCCTGACAAGGGCAGTTGCTCTTGGGCCGCTGAGCCTGTATTGCAGCGCACAAGATTTTCATGCGCGGGGCCTCGGGGCGACAGCAGTCGCCGGCGGGTTGTTCCCCGCGCTTTTCGTTGGGATCGCCATGAACCTGCGCAATATCGCCATCATCGCCCACGTCGACCACGGCAAGACCACGCTCGTCGACAAGCTGCTCGCCCAGGCCGGCTCGTTCCGCGAGAACCAGCGCGTCGCCGAACGCGTCATGGATTCGAACGATCTCGAAAAGGAGCGCGGCATCACCATTCTGGCCAAGTGCACCTCGCTGGTCTGGAAGGATACGCGCATCAATATCGTCGACACGCCCGGCCACGCCGATTTCGGGGGCGAGGTGGAGCGCATCCTCAACATGGTCGACGGCGTCGTCGTGCTGGTTGATGCCGCCGAGGGGCCGATGCCGCAGACCAAGTTCGTGGTCGGCAAGGCGCTGAAGCTCGGCCTCCGCCCCATCGTCGCGGTCAACAAGGTGGACCGCGCCGATGCCCGTCCGCAGGAGGTCATCAACGAGGTGTTCGATCTGTTCGCCGCGCTGGATGCCGACGACGACCAGCTCGATTTTCCGATCCTCTACGGCTCCGGCCGCGGCGGCTGGATGGCCGAAAAGCCGGAGGGTCCGCAGGATCAGGGTCTCGCGCCGCTGTTCGAACTGGTGCTGAAACATGTGCCGGCGCCCAAGGTGCAGGAGGGCGCATTCCGCATGATCGGCACGATCCTGGAAGCCAACCCGTTCCTCGGCCGCATCATCACCGGCAAGGTCATGGCCGGATCGATCCGTCCCAACATGCCGATCAAGGCGCTGTCCGGCGACGGCACGCTGATCGAGCAGGGCCGCGTGTCGAAGATCCTTGCCTTCCGCGGCATCGAGCGCACCGCCATCGACGAGGCGGTGGCCGGCGATATCGTCGCCATCGCGGGCCTGACCAAGGGCACCGTGGCCGACACGTTCTGCGCTCCTGACGTGAGCGAGGCGATGGTGGCCCAGCCGATCGACCCGCCGACCGTGTCGATGAGCTTCATCGTCAACGATTCCCCGCTCGCCGGCACCGAGGGCGACAAGGTCACCTCCCGCGTCATCCGCGACCGGCTGCTGCGCGAGGCGGAAGGCAATGTCGCGCTCAAGATCGAGGAATCGGCCGACAAGGACAGTTTCATCGTCTCCGGCCGCGGCGAACTGCAGCTCGCCATCCTGATCGAGACGATGCGCCGCGAGGGCTTCGAACTGGCCGTCTCGCGGCCGCGCGTCGTGTTCCAGAAGGATGCCGATGGGCAGACGCTGGAGCCGGTCGAGGAAGTGTTCATCGACGTTGACGAGGAACACTCCGGCGTCGTCGTGCAGAAGATGTCCGAGCGCAAGGCCGAGATGCTGGAGATGAAGCCCTCGGGCGGCCATCGCATCCGCCTGGTGTTCCATGCGCCCACGCGCGGCCTCATCGGCTACCAGTCGGAACTGCTCACCGACACGCGCGGTACCGCGATCATGAACCGCATCTTCCACGCCTACCAGCCCTACAAGGGCGAGGTGGAAGGCCGCCGCAACGGCGTGCTCATCTCCAACGACATCGGCGAGGCGGTGGCCTACGCCTTGTGGAACCTGGAAGATCGCGGCCCGATGGTGATCGAGCCGGGCTGGAAGGTCTATCGCGGCATGATCGTCGGCATCCACACCCGCGACAACGACCTTGAGGTGAATGTGCTCAAGGGCAAGAAGCTGACCAACATCCGCGCCGCCGGCAAGGACGAGGCGGTGCGCCTCACCCCGCCGGTCCGCATGACGCTGGAAAAGGCGCTGGCCTGGATTCAGGACGACGAACTGGTCGAAGTGACGCCGAAGTCGATCCGCCTGCGCAAGATGAAGCTCGACCCCAACGAGCGCAAGCGCGAGGAAAAGGCGAAAGAGGCACTGGCGAGCTAAGCGTTCGCCAAGCGAACGCTGCAGCATATCGTCTTGCGCAGACATTGCGCGGCAGATGTTGTGCAACGTGAAAAATCAGGAGCCCGCTGACCTTCGGCCTCTCGCCTACGCCCGTTCTTCGAATGCTTTCCGGGCCGCATCGATCTGCGGGCGGCTGCGTTTGGCCCATTCCGCCAGCGCTGCGAAATGGCCGACCAGCGAGCCGCCAAGCTCGGTCGTGCCGTAGCTGACCTGCGGCGGAATGGTCGGCACGACACTGCGCCACACCAGCCCCTCGCGTTCCAGCTTGCGCAAGGTCGCGGTCAGCACCCTCTGGGAAATATCCGGTATCGCACGGCGGAGCGCCGTGAAGCGCATCGCCCCGTGATGCAGGTGCAGCAGGATCAGCACGCTCCATTTGTCGCCGATCCTGTCGATCACATCGCGAACGGGGCAATCCTCTGGGGTGCTCATCGCGGCCTTTCCCTAGAGCATGTTGCGCAAAAGCGGCAACGGTTTTCCGACAACAACATACGAAAACACAAAGGGTTAGAGTGCTGCGTCTTTTCCACCAAACGAAACCCTCTTTCGGTAACAAAAAAGTGCCTACTTCCTTTTTGTTACCGTCATCCTATTCCTTTTGCCGCGCCATCTGCAAGGCGTGATCTGAGCAAGGGACAAAATCATCATGAACCGTAGGGATGTTGTTGTTGCGGCCACCGTTCTGGGCCTTGTGCCGGCGCTGGCGGCCCCCGGCGACCGGGCTATCGTCGAGGCGATGTATGCGCGCTTCTTCAGCGCTGGCGGCGCGCCCGATCTCGCAGTGGAGGGCGAGAAGCTGTTGGCGCCGGGCTTCGAGAGCATCGGCGACTACTCCGGCAAGGCCAAGAAGCGGGACGAGCTGATCAAGCAGATCCAGGGCTTCCACAAACTGGTGCCGGATCTGAAATGGCAGCCCGAGGAGATCATCGAGGCGGGCAACCGCTTTATCGTGCGCAGCCGGGCCACCGGCACGCCAAAGGGGCCGCTGTTCGGCGTCGACGGCAAGGGCAAGGCGTTCACGCTGATGTCGATCGACATCCATGAGGTGGCCGGCGGCCAGATCGTCCGCGTCTATCACGTCGAGGATTGGGCCGGCGCGATGCGCCAGCTTTCGGCGCAGTAGCTCGCGGGCGGCGGGCTCTCTCCATCGGGTGTGGGCGTTTTTGCGAAGATGCCCATGCCCTTTGCCGCCTCGCTCCTTTCCTGATCTTCGGCATGCTCTAAGGCATGGCGATCGCCGAATGTAGCGGTGGCGTGCTCGTCAAACCGCTCTAATCTCGCTTTCGGTCGGGCGGGCCGGTAAGCTCCGGCTCCTTCCGCGCCCCGAATCGATCCCATGCCCATCCGCCGCCTCGACCCCGTCCTCATTGACCGCATCGCCGCCGGCGAGGTGATCGAACGTCCGTCGGCGGCGGTGAAGGAGCTTGTCGAGAACGCGCTCGATGCCGGGGCGCGCCGCATCGAGGTGGTGCTGGAAGCAGGCGGGCGTCGCCTGATCCGCGTCACCGACGACGGCCACGGCATGAGCGCCGCCGACCTTGCGCTTTCGGTCGAGCGGCATGCCACCTCCAAATTGCCCGACGGGGATCTGACCCGCATCCTGACCCTGGGCTTTCGCGGCGAGGCGCTGCCCTCCATCGGCTCGGTGGCGCGGCTCACCATCACCACGCGCGCAGCCGGAGCAGATGCCGGATCGGCCATCCTCGTCGATGCCGGCCGCCTCGAACCGGTGCGCCCCGCCGCCTTCGAGCGCGGCACGCGCGTCGAGGTGCGCGACCTGTTCCATGCGACGCCGGCGCGGCTGAAGTTCCTGAAATCCGATCGCGCCGAGGCGCTGGCAGTCTCGCAGATGCTCAAGCGCCTCGCCATGGCGCATCCCGAGGTGCGCTTTATCCTCGCCGGCGATAACATTTCCGGCTTCGATTACGCTGCCTGCGAGGCCGGCGCCGCCGGCCAGTTGCAGCGGCTCGGTCAGGTGCTGGGCCGCGAGTTCCGCGACAATTCGGTGCCGGTAGAAGCCAGCCGCGAGGGCGTTCGGCTCGAAGGCTTCGCCGGCCTGCCCACCTTCAGCCGCGCCACCAGCGCCGAGCAGTATCTGTTCGTCAACGGCCGTCCGGTGCGCGACAAGCTGCTGGTGGGGGCGGTGCGCGGCGCCTATCACGATACCATGGCGGGCGATCGCCACGCGGTGGTGGCGCTGTTCGTCAGTCTCGATCCGGCCGAGGTGGATGTGAACGTTCACCCCGCCAAGGCGGAGGTGCGGTTTCGCGATCCGGGACTGGTGCGCGGCCTGATCGTCGGAGCGCTCAGGCTGGCGCTGGCCAGCGCCGGGCATCGGGCCGCAACAACCGGCGGCATTGCGCTTGGCCAGGCGTTCAGCGCGCCACCGCCCCGGCATGGGGCAGCCGCTTCCGCCCGCGCCGGGCACGATTGGTGCGCCTCGCCCTTCGCGCCGGGCCTCGGCGAAACGGCGCAGGACAGGCTCGATCTGGTGGCCGCGCCCGCCGCGCGGGCCGAGCAGGTTGCGTCGTCGGCCGATCCCATGCCCGACTATCCGCTCGGCGTTGCCCGCGCGCAGATCCACGGCACCTATATCGTCAGCCAGACCCGCGATGGCTTCATTCTGGTCGATCAGCACGCCGCGCACGAACGGCTGGTGTACGAGCGTCTGAAGGCGGCGCGGGCAGCGGGCAGCATCCCGCGTCAGTTGCTGCTGATCCCGGCGGTGATCGAACTGGACGAGGCGGCCGCCGCAAGGCTCGAAACCGCGGCGCCGGACCTGGAGGCGCTCGGTCTGGCGCTGGAAGGTTTCGGCCCCGGCGCGGTGCTGGTGCGTGAGGTGCCGGCGGCGCTGGCGCGGGCCGATGTGTCCGCGCTGGTGCGCGACCTTGCCGATCACCTCGCCGAATGGGCCGGCACCGCCCCGGTGGAGGCGCGCGCCGACCATGTGCTGAAAACCTTCGCCTGCCACCATTCGGTGCGGGCCGGCCGCCAGTTGCGCATCGAGGAAATGAACGCGCTGCTGCGCGAGATGGAGGCAACGCCCGCCTCCGGCCAGTGCAATCACGGCCGCCCCACCTCGATCGCGCTCAGCCTCAAGGATATCGAGCGGCTGTTCGGGCGGTAGCTGGAGCATGGTGCGCAAAAGTGGCAACGGTTTTGCGACAACACCATGCGACAGAACTATGAGCGAGAGCATGGTGCGCAAAAGTGACAACGGTTTTGCGACAACACCATGCGACAGAACCAAAGAACTGGAGCACCGTTTTGTATCAGTCAAAACGAAACGTGCTCCAAACCCAGAGGGTCAGAACAGGCTGCCCTGACCGCCGCCGCCGGGTTTCACCGGTTTGCCGGCCAGGCGCGCCGGTTTGCGCGGGCCCTCGCCGGCGGTGGCGGCGATGCGCCCGTCGGCGAACTCGATCGACAGGGACATGCCCTCGCTGACCCCTGATGCGGCGCGCAGAGGCCGGTCATCGCCATCCCGGATCACCGCGTAGCCGCGGGCCAGCACCTGCCGGTAGCCGAGCGAATTGAGCAGCGATCCCAGTGCGCCGAGCCGCTGGCGCCGCTCCTCCAGCCGTCCCGCGAGGGCAGGGGCGAGCCGCGCGGCCAGACCGGCGAGCTTGTCGCCGCGCTGGGCCTGCACCTGCCGTTCGAGTTGCAGCCGGCCCGCCAGCGCCCGCCCGAGCCGCTGGGCCAAAACGTCCAGCCCCTGCCGACGGTGCTGCTCCTGGGTGCGGGTCGCGGTCGCGAGCCTTTGGCCGAGGCCGGCCAGACGCTCGGAAAAGCGCGCCATCCGCGCCTGCGGCGATTGCGCCTGCAGCCGCCGCGCCAGCGCCACCAGCCCCTGCTGGCGGCGATCGATGCCGGCGCGGGCGACACCCGCAAGCTTCAGCCCGGCGACATCGAGCCGCTGGCGCGGCTGGGCGAGCAGCACTTCCGGCCCCGGCAGGGCGCGGGCGGCGGAACGCGCTTCCGTGCGGCGCCGGTCGAGCCCGCGCAGCACTGCCCCGGTAAGGCGTGCGCCAAGATCGCGCAGGGCGGCGTAAAGGTCAGCCCGCACCGGCACCGCCATTTCGGCGGCGGCGGTGGGCGTGGGCGCGCGCACATCCGCCGCATGGTCGATCAGCGTCGTATCGGTCTCGTGGCCGACGGCGGAGATCAGCGGTATCTCGCTCTCGGCCGCCGCGCGCACCACGATTTCCTCGTTGAAACTCCACAGATCCTCAAGGCTGCCGCCGCCGCGCGCGACGATCAGCACATCCGGGCGCGGAATCGGGCCATCCGCCGGCAAGGCATTGAATCCGCGGATGGCGGCGGCCACTTCCCCCGCGCTGGTTTCGCCCTGCACACGCACCGGCCAGACCAGCACACGCCGGGGAAACCGGTCGGCAAGCCGGTGCAGAACGTCGCGGATCACTGCTCCGGTGGGCGAGGTGATGACGCCGATCACACCTGGCAGGTACGGCAGAAGCTGCTTGCGCGCCGGATCGAACAGCCCCTCGGCGGTGAGCTTGCGCCGCCGCTCCTCCAGCAGCGCCATCAGCGCGCCGGCGCCGGCCGGCTCCATGTAATCGATGATGATCTGGTAGCTCGATTTGCCGCCGAACGTCGTCACTTTGCCGGTGGCCACCACCTCCAGCCCGTCCTCGGGCCTGAATTTCAGCCGGCCGAACATGCCTTTCCAGATCACCGCGTCGATGCGCGCGCCGGCATCCTTGAGCGAGAAATAGACATGGCCGGAGGAATGCGGCCCGCGATAGCCGGAAATCTCGCCGCGCAGGCGCACGAAGCCAAACGCATCCTCGATGGTGCGCTTGAGGGCGCCCGACAGTTCGGACACCGACAGTTCGGGTGTGTTGGACCGGGAATCGCTCATGCCGACACAAAAGCCCAATCCGCGCCCGGCGGAAAGTGCCAGTTGCGGGGTGGACAAGACTCGTCCATAACGGCCGCGAAAGGAAGCGCCCATGAACGTCCTTCTCCTCGGCTCCGGCGGCCGCGAACATGCGCTGGCCTGGGCACTTGCCAAGAGTCCCCGCCTTTCGCGCCTGGTCATCGCTCCAGGCAATCCCGGCACCGCCGCTTGCGGGACCAATGTGGCGCTCGACCTCAAGGATCATGCGGCGGTGATCGCGCTGGCCCGGCGCGAGGCGATCGATCTTGTCGTGGTGGGACCGGAAGCGCCGCTGGTGGCGGGGCTCGCCGACGATCTCGTCGCGGCAGGTCTCACCGTGTTCGGCCCCTCGAAGGCGGCGGCCCAGCTTGAGGGCTCGAAAGCCTTCACCAAGGCGATCTGCGATGCCGCCGCCATCCCCACCGCCCGCTATGCCCGCTTCACCGATGCCGCCGCTGCCACGGCCTATGTGCGGACCGAGGGTGCGCCCATCGTGGTCAAATACGATGGGTTGATGGCCGGCAAGGGCGTTACCGTCGCGGCGACAGTCGCCGAGGCCGAGGCGGCGATCGCCGCGCTTTATGCCGGCGAGCCGGCGGCCACCGTGGTGATCGAGGAATGCATGGTGGGCGAGGAAGCCTCGTTCTTCTGCCTCGTCGATGGCGAGACGGTGGTTCCGCTCGCCTCCGCCCAGGATCACAAGCGGGCCTTTGACGGCGATGCCGGCCCGAACACCGGGGGCATGGGCGCCTATTCGCCCGCCCCGGTGATGACCCCGGCGATGGAAAAGCGCGCGCTCGATGAAATCGTGCGCCCCACCGCGCGCGCGATGGCTGCGGCCGGCATGCCCTATCGCGGCGTGCTGTTTGCCGGGCTGATGCTCACCGCCGAGGGGCCGAAGCTGATCGAATACAACTGCCGCTTCGGCGATCCCGAATGCCAGGTTCTGATGCTGCGGCTGAAATCCGACCTGCTCGATCTGCTGGAGGCGACCGCGCGCGGCACCATCGCCGGCAGGATGGCAGAATGGCAGCCCGCCACCGCGCTGACCGTGGTGATGGCCGCGCGGGGCTATCCCGGCAGCTACCCGACCGGCAGCGCCATTCGTGGTCTCGATCAGGCGGCCGGGATGCCCGGCGTCACCATTTTCCACGCCGGCACCCGGACGGAAGGCGGTCGGCTGACGGCGCATGGCGGGCGCGTGCTCTGCGTCTCGGCGATGGCCGAGGATGTGGCCGAAGCGCGGCGCCTCGCCTATGCCGCCGTCGATGCGATCGACTGGCCGGAAGGTTTCTGCCGCCGCGACATCGCCGCCCGGGCGCTGATGCGGGGCTGATCCATTTGCCAGCGGACCGGGAATCACGGCTGGTGGCGCGATGCTGAAGAATGTCCTCAAGGTCGGCGGCTGGACGCTGGTTTCCCGCGTCACCGGCTTTGCGCGCGACATCCTGATGGCGGCGGTGGTGGGTGCCGGCCCGCTGATGGATGCTTTCGCAGTGGCTTTCCGCCTGCCCAACCACTTCAGGGCCATCTTCGGCGAGGGTGCCTTCGCCAATGCCTTCGTGCCGGCCTACACCCGGGTGCGCACGCTCGGCGGCGAGGCGGCGGCTGATCTGTTCCATGGCCGGGTTCTCACCCTGCTGCTCATCGTGCAGGCGCTGCTGCTGGCTATTGCGCTGGTCTGGACCTCGGGGCTGGTGCAGCTTCTGGCGCCGGGCTTTGTCGGCAAGGAAAGCGTGTTCGCGCTGACGGTGGACCTCACCCGCATCACCTTTCCTTACCTGTTCTGCATGACGCTGGTCACGCTGTGGGCCGACGCGCTGGCGGCGGTGAAGCGGTTCACGGCGGCGGCGGCGGCGCCGATCCTGCTCAACCTGACCATGATCGCCGCGCTGCTGCTGGCGGGCTGGTTCACCAGCTCGGCCCATGCGGCGGCCTGGGGCGTATTCACGGCCGGGCTTCTGGAGCTGGCGCTGCTGTTTGTCGCCGCCCGCCGGGCCGGGGTGATCGCCACGCCGAAAAAGCCGGTTCTGGATGCCGATGTGCGCGCGTTTTTCCGCGCTTTCGGGCCGGCGGTAATCGGCTCGGCCGGGGTGCAGATCGCCCTGCTCGCCGATACGATCATCGTCTCCTTCCTGCCCACCGGCAGCGCCTCCTCGCTCTACTATGCTGACCGGCTCTATCAATTGCCGATCGGGGTGATCGGCGTGGCCGCCGGCACCGTGCTGCTGCCGGAAATGAGCGGGCTGATCGCCAAGGGCGATCCGGTCGGCGCCCACCGGGCGCAGAACCGCGCCATCGGGTTCACCCTGTTTCTCACGGCGCCGTTCGTGGCCGCATTCCTCGCCATCCCCGACCTGATCGTGGCGGCGATGTTCCAGCGCGGTGCCTTCAATGCCGAGGCGGGCACGGCAGCGGCGAGCGTGCTGGGGGCCTATACGCTCGGCCTGCCGGCGGTGGTGCTGATCCGCAGCGCGGTGGCGAGTTTCACCGCACGCGGCGATACCAAGACCCCGCTCTGGGCCTCGCTGACCGCGATCGGCTGCAATCTTGCGCTCAAGCTGGTGCTGTGGAAGCCGCTCGGCGCGACCGGTCTCGCACTGGCGACCGCCGTCGGCGCCTGGATCAACCTCATCATCCTGATGGTGCTCGCCGCACGCACCGGCAAGGCCGAGCCCGATCGGCTGCTCTGGCGCACGGCGGCGGTAGCGGGCGTCGCGGCACTGGCGCTGGCGCTGGCGCTGATCGGCCTGCGCGGGCCGGTATCCGGCTTCGCCGCGACCCTCTCCTCGGCGCATGGGCGCGAGGTTGCGCTTGTGATCCTCACGCTCGCGGGTCTCGTCATCTATGGTGGGGTGGCCATGGCCGGGGCGCGCATGGCCGGTGTTCCACTGCGGCGAAGATAGCCTAACGAACGGGCCTCAGCCCGACGAAAACCTCGGTGCAGCGCGCGTACCCCGGCGGCAGAGGGTGATGCCGGCTCTGCCGCGCGACCCAGGTCTGGCAGGCGGCAAGACTGACGAAGCAGCCCTGATAGGTCCGGTAATCGCGGAAGGTACCATCGCCCCAGCGGCCGCGCCGGTTCTGCCCGCCCAGCACGCTGCCAACGAACAATGTCGACCGTCCCGTCGCGCGGGCCAGCGCCGGACAATTGGGGCCGAACTCCAGCGTCGGCCCTGGCCGGCGGCGGTGCGCCTCGGCAGGGGTGGCCAGCACCACAGCGGCGACGGCGATCAGCAGTGCAGAACGCATCGACAGGCCTCTCTCTGAGTCTCTGCCCGCCAGTGTAGTCGGCCTGCCGCATCCGTCAAAGCGGCAGCATGGCCGCAAGGGATCAACTGGTGCCCGGCGGGCAACGGCGCCAGATACTTTCCGCGCCGCCGCGCACCATCACCCGCACGCGCGTCTCGCCCATCAACTGCATGTCGATGGCTACGCCCGGTTCCGGGTCGCCCTCCGGCGCGATGTAACTGAAACTGTGCCGGCCATAGTGGCCGGTGATCTGCTTGCCGCCCGGCGTTCGGATGCCGGAGCCCTGGATCGACAGGGACTTACCGCCCTCCGGTGCACACCAGTCGCCGTCGATGGCATCAGCACGCGCCGCGGTGGTGGCCGCAAGAACAATGAAAAGAGGCAAGAGCCGCTTGGTCATGGCACCCTCCAGACCGCCAGCATGCGCCGGACCGCGCGATCAGGCAAGATCAGGCAAGACCAGGCAGGCGCTCAAAAAAGGAAAATATACCTTGACATCGTGACGATGGTCCTATAAACCTTGGCCATGCTCCGGAATTGCGCCAACAGATGGCGGTCGCCGGGGCCTTCCAGAAAATCGGGGGTTGCGATGGGTGTCCGGATCATCATGCCGGCCGCGATGGCGGCGCGTTTGTGCCTGTGCACCGAGATTGTGGTCGAAAGCCGGATCGGCCTCGTGGGGCAGGGGGACGGCCATGCCGGATGAGCGATCAACGCAGGCCCGCCGCGTGCTGCCCGCCCGTGCCGGACTGATCTCGCGGTTGTGGCGCACGGCGGCGCGGCAGGTCAGCGAGATCGAGGCGCGGCTGAAGGCCAGCACCGGCGATGCCGTCAGCCTCGAACGCGACGCAAAGACGCTGGCGGTGCTCGCCCGTACCGTGCGCGATCTGGTGGCGCTCGATCAGGAAACGGCCAGAGGCCAAGCGGAAGCCGCGCATGATGAACCCGATTTCCCCCGCGATCTCGACGCCTTCCGAGTGGAGCTTGCGCAGAAGCTTGCTGAGCTTGGCGCACTCGAAGGGGGCGATTGAGCTTCTCGCCACGCTCTCGCCGGAGCGGCTGGATACGCTTTGCCACGACTGGCTGTTCTGGGCGCGCTCCGACCAGCTGCCGCCGGTGCAGGCATCGAACGGTCGGCCCTGGACCACCTGGCTGGTGCTGGGTGGCCGCGGCGCCGGCAAGACGCGCACCGGTGCCGAATGGGTGCGCGGGCTGGCGCTGGGCCGTGCGCCCTTCGCCGCCCGTCCGGTTTCGCCCATCGCGCTGATCGCCGAGACCTATGCCGATCTGCGCGAGGTGATGGTCGAAGGCGTCTCCGGCCTCCTGTCGGTCCATGCGAACGGCGAGCGGCCGGAATGGCAGGTCAGCCGGCGCCGGCTGGTCTGGCCCAACGGCGCGGTGGCGCAGGGCTTTTCCGCCGAGGACCCCGAAAGCCTGCGCGGGCCGCAGTTCGCCGCCGCCTGGGCTGATGAGGTCGGCAAATGGAAACAGGCGGATGCGGCTTTTGACATGTTGCAGTTCGGGCTGCGGCTCGGCGCGCATCCGCGTCAGGTGGTGACAACGACGCCGCGCTCGGTTCCGCTGCTCCGGCGGCTTGCCGCCGATCCGACGACGGCGGTGACGGTGGCCGCGACCTATCGCAATGCCGGCAATCTGGCGCCCGATTTCCTGTCGCGCATCGTCGGTCGCTATGCCGGCACCCGGTTGGGACGGCAGGAACTTGACGGGGAGTTCATCGAGGACAACCCCGATGCGCTGTTTCCGCGTGCCCTGATCGAAAAGATGCGGGTGACCAAGGCCCCCGATCTCGAACGCATCGTGGTGGCGGTGGATCCGCCGGCGGGCGGACGGCGGGCCGGCGGTTGCGGCATTGTCGCGGCGGGGCTCGCGCGCGGCGGCGATGCCTACGTGCTGGAGGATGCGACGATCGAGGGCGCCCGCCCCGACATCTGGGCCGCCCGTGCGCTCGACTGTTACCGCCGGCACGAGGCCGATGCGCTGATTGCCGAAGTCAATCAGGGCGGTGACATGGTGGCCGAGGTGCTCCGCTCGATCGATACCGGCGTGCCGGTAACCCCGGTACGTGCGACGCGCGGCAAAAGGGCCCGCGCCGAGCCGGTTGCCGCGCTCTACGCGCAGGGCAGGGTGCACCACGTCGGCGCCTTGCCCGCGCTTGAGGACGAAATGGCCGCCTTTGGCCCGGACGGGCTGTCAGGCGGGCGTTCGCCGGATCGGCTCGACGCGCTGGTCTGGGCGGTCACCGCGCTGGCGCTCGACCGAGAGGGCACACCGCGCCTGCGGCGGCTTTAGACTGAGCGCAGCGACTTTCAGGAGTAACGCGACGCCGGGCTGGTGCGGGCGCCGGCAAGGACTGCGGGCGGGCTCGTTTCAAGCGGCCTTCGTGGCCTCGGTGGTGCGCTTGGCCTTGCGCTCGGCAATCTCGCCGAGAAGCGTATCAACGCGGTCGGTAGGCATGGGCCGCGAGAACAGGTAGCCCTGGCCGCCGGCGCAGTTGTTGCTGCGCAGGAAGCTGAGCTGCTCGGAATGCTCGATGCCTTCGGCAACGCAGGCGAGATCGAGAAATTCGCACATGTTGATGATCGAGCGAACGATGTTGCCGATCTTCTCGTCGTGACAGACCTTGTCGACGAAGCTCTTGTCGATCTTGATCTTGTCGAGCGGCAGATCCTTGACATGGCTGAGCGAGGAAAAGCCGGTGCCGAAGTCATCCAGCGAGATGCGGATGCCTGCTGCCTTCAGCGCCTCGATGGTCAGGCGCGAGGCGGTGATGTTGTGCAGGATGGCGGTCTCGGTGATCTCCGCTTCGAAACGATGCGGCGGCAGGCCGGCCTTGGCCAGCATGTGGATGATCTTCAGCCCCGCATTGGGCTTGCCGACCTGATAGGCGGAGAGATTGAAAGCCAGCGTGAGATCGCTGGGCCAGCCGGCGGCGATGCGCGCCGCCTTGTAGAGCAGCTGGTCGGTCATCGCCTCGATCAGGCCGGTCTGTTCGGCAATCGGCACGAAAACCGCAGGCGAGACGGGCCCCAGTTCCGGATGGGTCCAGCGCGCCAGCGCCTCGAAGCCGGCGAGGCGGCCGCCCTTGAGATCGACGATCGGTTGGAAATGCACGGTAAGACCGTCATTGGCGATGGCCTTGCGCAGTTCCTGTTCGATGGAGGCGCGTTCCAGCGCCGCCTTTTCGAGGCTGGTGGAGAAGATGCAGTAGCCGCCGCGGCGCTCGGCCTTGGCGCGGTAGAGCGCCATGTCGGCCCGGTCGATCAGCCGCGAGGTCTCGCGCCCCGAGCCGGGGAAGGTGGCAAAGCCAATCGAGCAGGCAAGCCTGGTGGTGATGGCGCCGACCATGATCGGATCGATGAAGGAATCCGTGATGCGCTTGGCCAGCGCGGCGATGTCGATCTCGCTTTCGATATTGTCGACGATGATGGCGAATTCGTCGCCGCCGACGCGCGCCACGAGGCCCACGCCCTGCAGGGCGGCCTTCAGCCGGGCGCTCGCCTGCATCAGCACCTCGTCGCCGACCAGATGGCCATAGGCGTCGTTGATCGGTTTGAACCCGTCGAGATCGACCATTCCAACGGTGAAGCAGGACAGCGTGGTGCTGGTCTGCGCCACCCGGTCGCTGAGCAGCCGCTCGAAAGCGCGGCGGTTGGGAAGGCCGGTCAGCGTGTCGGTATAGGCCATCTCGGTCACGGCCTGGCGGGCGGCCTCGGTCTGGCGCTGACGTTCGTCGATGACCGAGCGTGAATGCAAGATCTCGGCGAAGCGGTTGTAGCTGTCGAGCAGGATGTAGATCATCATCGCCGACACCACCGAGAAGATGCCGGCAATGATCGTCATCTGCAGATCGCCGCTGGCGATAAAGGCAATGTTGAGCGGAATGGCCGAGCCGACCACCACCGTCACCGAGGCGATCGGCAGCACCGACAGACAGAAGGCCGAGGCGATGGCGGTGATCCAGATCGCCACCACGCACAGCGACTCCTGATAGGGATTGGCATAGCCCATCAACAAGACGCCGATGACCGAAAACCCGAAGGCAAACACCGGCCCCAGAATGGCGGTGCCTTTCATGTTGCGGCGGATGGCAACGATGTCGGCGGTATATTCAGTGCCGCGCTGTTTCAGCCAGAACTGGCGACGCACCAGCATGATCAGGCTGATCGCGCCGGGGATGTAGTAGGAGATCATGGGCGGCGCGCTCGACGAGAACGTCGCCATCAATGCGACCGCTGTGGCGATGCACACCGTGTAGAGGAACGGGATCGTGCGCGTCAGCGTCTTGTACTGCTCGCGTGCCAGTTCCTCGGAAACAGCATCCATCCGCAATTGCGTAATCGCATTCTTAAACTTGGAAAACATTCGCGGCTCCCCGCCCAAACCGCAGCTTTTTTAGCCGAGGGGTCTCTTCCCTTCAGTAACGCGGGTCGGGACAATTTTAATCAAACGACGCGTGAGTTCCTGCTTGCCGAACAAAACCTTAAACCGAACGCCGGAACACCGGCATTGACGGGACCTGCCCTTCACGGAGCCATCCATGAAACATCTCTTGCACCGGCTTTTCTCGAAGCCCGAGGAAGCCAAGATCTCCCGCGTCGCTCCGATGATCGCGCTCTCAAGTCTCGGCCGCCCGGTCTGGACAACGCGCGATTCGACCGAACTGACCGGTCTCGGCTACATGCGCAATGCGGTCGCCTATCGCTGCATCCGCATGATTGCGGAAGCGGCGGCGAGCCTCAAGTTCGACGCCTTTGCCGGGTCGGAGGAGCGCGTCGGCCATCCTCTGCTGGAGCTGCTGAACGCCCCCAATGCGCGCCAGACCGGCGGCGACCTGTTCGAAGCGCTGTTCGTCAACCTGCTCTGTTTCGGCAATGCTTATCTCGAAGTGGTGGCCGATGGGTCCACCCCCCGCGAGATCCACTGCCTGAGGCCCGACCGCATCCGCGTCGTGCCCGGCGCCGACGGCTGGCCGGAAGCCCATGAGTATTCGGTGGGCCCCCATGCGGTGCGTCTGGTCAACGACGGGGCCACGCTGCCGCCGGTGCTGCATCTCAAGATGTTCGATCCGCTCGACGATCACTACGGCATGGCCCCGCTGGCCGCCGCCCAGGTGGCGCTCGACATCCACACCGCGGCGAGCGCCTGGAACAAGGCGCTGCTGGACAATTCGGCTCGCCCCTCCGGCGCGCTGGTCTATGCCACCGACGGCGCCAATATGACCGACGAGCAGTTTGCCCGGCTGAAGGAGGAACTGGAAACCACCTTCTCCGGCGCGCTCAACGCCGGCCGGCCGATCCTGCTCGAAGGCGGGCTCGACTGGAAGCCGCTGGCGCTCAGCCCCAAGGACATGGATTTCATGGAGGCCAAATCCGCCGCCGCCCGCGAGATTGCGCTGGCGCTCGGCGTGCCGCCGCTGCTGCTCGGCCTGCCCGGCGACAACACCTTCGCCAACTACGCCGAAGCCAACCGCGCGCTGTGGCGCCAGACCATCCTGCCGCTGGCCCAGCGCACGGTGCGCGCCATCGCCCAGTGGCTGGCGCCGGCCTTCGAGCCGGGCCTCAGGCTGGAGATCGACCTCGAACGCATCGAGGCGCTGGCCCCCGAGCGCGACGCCCTGTGGAAGCGGCTTGAAGGCGCAAGCTTCCTCGAAAAGAACGAAAAACGCGAGGCCGCGGGCTACCCCGCCAAAGCCGATGCCGGCAGCGATAAGGAGGCGCTGCCGGCGAAGGGCAAAACCCCCTTTTCCACCCGCGGCGTCTGAGGCTCCGCCCGCCCCGTCACTGCGCACCAAGGAGTTCAACCCCGATCAACCCCGTGACGAGATCGGTCGGTGGGCGGCAAGCGGATCAACGTTCGACTCAGAAGCCTTCGAAAATATCGTCCAACTAGCCTCGGATATCACGGGCTTCACCAAGCACGGTGTTAACAGAGCAATTGAACGAGGTGTCGGGCCGGCTGAGATATTGGACGCAGTGAAAAACCCTCTTCAAATCCAGTTCCTGCCAGATGGCACGAAGCGATACATGGGGGCGAATGCTGCGGTGGTATTGAGGCCTGATGGTTTGGGTGTGACGATTTGGGGAAAATGAAGGTGCGAAAGCGTGTCGAGCGATATTCTGACATCCTGCTCACTCTCTGGGACCCCGCCGGTGTCAACGGCGTGCCCCAGGCCCGCGACGAGTATGACACCTACGCCAACAGGATCGTAGGCATGCTGGCGGCCGGCGCGACGGCGGAGGCCATCGCGGCCTATCTGCTGCGGACCGAGCGGGAGGAGCTCGGGCTTTCCGGGGATGTCCAGCGGGCCGAACGGACTGCCAGCGCCATCATCGCGGCTTTCACCGCGCAGTAAGCGACCAACCGCTGCCGGACCCGCCCGCGCTTTTTCGCTTTCGCCTCTCGCTGTCGGAGGGTCCGTCATGGACGCTGCCTTGCAATCGGTGATCGCGCGCGGCGATCTGGCCCATTTGGCGCTGTTTCTCTGGGCGGTGGCGGCCAGCGGGCTGCTGCTACGCGCCCTGGGCGAGGTGTTCCGCCTGACCCGCAGCTACGACAGTTTCGTGCGCGAACTGGCCCGCTTCAACCGGCGCCTCGGCGCCGAGGACTGATACCCGGACTTCAGACTGGTCCATCCCGCGTGAGGGCACCCCGAGCGCTGCCGGCACGAATTCATCACACCACTGACGAGAAGGAGATGCCGATGCCCTACCGGCCTCGCAACGATGTGCCGCGCCTGTCCGGCCGGCCGGAGACCCCAGCCGACTCGCCTCCGCGCGAGGGGGCGACGGTGTTCCGCCGGTTCTTCGACCTGATCGAGCGGCTGGAGCGCCCGGCCGCCGGCCATCCGCCCGCCGGAAAGGCGAGCCGTCCCGTGAAGGGAGGCCGCAAATGAGCCGTTCCCCCCTTGCCGCGCACCGCTGCCCCTCCCCACCGGTCGCGGCAGGCGCCCGCCGCTTCACCATGAAGCGCGCGGGCGCCACCCTTTCCCATGTCGATGCCGAGGGCGCCTTCACCGGCTATGCCAGCCTGTTCGGGCTTGCCGATCAGGCCGGGGACGTGGTGATGCCCGGCGCCTTCCGCGACAGCCTCACCGAGCGCGGTCCGGCCGGTATCCGCATGCTGTGGCAGCACGATCCGGCGACCCCGCTCGGCGTCTGGGACGAGGTCGTCGAGGACGGGCGCGGCCTCAAGGTGGCCGGGCGGCTCGATCTGGCCGTCGGCAAGGCGCGGGAGCTGCTGGCGCTGATGCGTTCGGGCGCGGTCGATGGCCTGTCGATCGGTTTTCGCACCGAGCGGGCGCGCAAGGACCCGGCCACCGGCCTGCGCCGGCTCTATCGCATCGATCTTTGGGAAATCTCCCTCGTCACCTTCCCGATGCTGCCGCAGGCGCGGATCAGCTCGGTGAAATCCTGCCTGCCCCAGCCGGACGTCGCCGACAGCGACCGGTTGATCCGCGCCATCCGCCGGGCCGAAGCGGCCCTGCGCGCCTGATCCCCCTAGCCACCAGAGGATAGATTGATGAGTGTGACCCTTTCTGCACCTGAAATGAAGGCCGAGGCCGGTGTTGCCGAGGCGTTCGAGGCGCTTTCGCGCACCTTCGAGGCCTTCAAGGAGACCAACGATACCCGGCTCGGCGAAATGGAGCGGCGCATGGCAGCCGATCCGATCACCGAGGACAAGCTGATCCGCCTTGATGCGGCGGTTGATGCCGCGCTCGGCAAGGTGGAGGCGCTAAGCCTGAAGGCGCGCCGTCCGCAGCTTGGCGGCGATGCGCAGGAACTGCCGGTGAACCGCGAGCACAAGGCCGCTTTCGAGGCCTACATGCGTGGCGGCGATGCCGGTGGCCTGCGCCGGCTGGAGACCAAGACGCTGGCCGGCGCCCTGGGGCCGGACGGCGGCTATCTGGTGCCGATGACCGCCGAGCGCGAGATTCTGCGCCGCATGGCTGCTTCCTCGCCGATCCGCGGCATTGCCTCGGTGCGGCAGATCTCCACCTCCAGCTTCCGCAAGGCCTTTGCCGAAACCGGCCCGGCTGCCGGCTGGACGGGCGCCGGCGTCAATTCGACCCCGCCGCAGCAGCTCAGCGACCTGTCCTTCGGCACGTTCGAGCTGTTCGCCCAGCCGGCGGCCACCCAGACCCTGCTCGATGATGCCACGGTTGATGTCGAGCGCTGGATCGCCGAGGAGGCGGAGGTCGCCTTTGCCGAGAAGGAAAGCGCCGCCTTCGTCAACGGCAACGGCACCAGCGCGCCGCAGGGCTTTCTGACGGTGCCGCAGGTGGCCAACGCCTCCTGGGCCTGGGGCAGCCTGGGCACGGTCAATTCCGGGGCCTCCGGCGCGTTCCCGGCCACCGATCCGGGCGATGCGCTGACCGATCTCGTCTATGCGCTGAAGGCCGGTTATCGCCAGAACGGCAGCTTCGTGATGAACCGCAAGACCCAGAGCGTCGTGCGCAAGATCAAGGATGCCGACGGCCGCTACCTGTGGTCGCCGCCGAGCGTGGCCGGCGCGCCCTCCAGCCTGATGAACTTCCCCGTGGTCGAGGCCGAGGACATGCCGGACATCGCCGCCGGCAGCACCTCCATCGCCTTCGGTGACTTCCGCCGCGGCTATCTGGTGCTCGACCGCATGGGCATCCGCATCCTGCGCGATCCGTTCTCCGCCAAGCCCTACGTGCTGTTCTACACCACCAAGCGGGTCGGCGGCGGCGTGCAGGATTTCGACGCCATCAAGCTGATGAAGTTCTCGGCGTAACACGCAACGGACGCGGCGGCGCACCCGCCGCGTCCGATTGCCGCAAGGTGAAGCGATGGATGCTCTTGCTTTTCGATACAATGCCGCTGCTGCCGCCGTCTCCGCTGCCCTGAGGCGCATGGTACTGGCACTCAAATACGCCGAGGATCAGCCGCGCGTGCCCGCCGGCAGCCCCGATGGCGGGCAATGGACCAGCGGGGGGGGGGTGGCGCATCGTCGCTGCTTGAGCCGCTGACTTCATTTCTTGAACGATTGCCATCGATGCTGCTTGCCGGGGGAATTGACGAAGGCGATAAGATAAAGACAGTGCAGGATTTCGTTTCAGAAAAATGCCGAGGTTCGGTCGGAAGTGTTCTACCAGAGCAGTTCCGAAACATGACGGTCGGTGAAGTTCTCAGGCTTGCCGCTCGCGGAGACGCTGCGGCGCGATCCTGCAAGAAGCTTCTCGATCGGGACGAATACAGAAAGTAGAGGCGCGTTATGAAGTTGACAGGGATAATGGATTTCATTGAATTCTTGGATTGGCTCGATAAAAATAAAGTATATTACTCATTGTCAAAGTTGCGTGACGACGCTGTCATGGCGACGATTCATATCGTCGGTGCTCGCATTGAAGTAGAATTTTTCAAAGATCACATCGAGTATAGCGTTTTTTCCGGAGACGAAAGCGTTCATGATGGTGTACCAGAGCTTATCGCCATGATCAAAAAGTTCATTGATTAGAAAATTCAATCGTTGAATATTGATCATGTTGTGTCTAAAATAGACTAAATGAAATTTATCTCTATTTTCCGATAGACGCCATGTTATTATCGGTGGATCGCGTGAGGAAAATCCGTTTTGACATCACGCCGGCAACGTCACATGGTCTCAAACCGCATATCAATGTAGATCCAGGCAGATTGCATATCTATGTCAAAAGCGGTTTTGGATTCGGATGATTGGCACGCCAAGGTTGGTGAAGTATATACACGGCTACACAACACAGCTCATTATCTCGTCGATCACGGCCATTACGATCAAGCAATACGCTGCTTTGAATCGCTATCTTTGGGCGATGACAGCTACGAAAACGGCGATTATGCCTATGGCATCGGCCGGGCCTACGAGGGCAAGGGCGAAATAAAAGCCGCGCTCGACTGGTATCGTATCGCCCATGAGCTGAACTCACCCATACCGGAGTTCAGCGACGGCATCTTGCGCATGATGATCGCGATCGAGGCGGCGGGTGGTTCGACGGAGGACGGCTACAAGGTCGGCGACTATTCCTTCGGCCGCGGGCGCCACCACGAGGCGGCCGGCGCACTCGATAAGGCCAAGATCTGGTATCGCGTCGCCTATGCCAACGACCCGTCAGACCCGGAGTTCCGCCGCGCCTATGAGCGGTTCCACGGGGAGGGGAGTTGATCCCTAAAATATCGACCTTTCTGGGCACATTGGTATTCGTTAGTATCCATAGAACATGGTCGGCGGGTCAAGAAACGGCAAAAGAGGCCAATTCAGCTCTGGGGAGAGCACCTGTTTTGAAAAAGCTGTCCATTCAGGAAATTCTTATTCCCGACCTGCATGATTTCCAACTCACGCGGTTTTTGACAGGCGATGGCAACGTCGAGGCAACCTTTCAACTTGAGGGTGAGGTTGTGCGAATCCGCGTCTCCAAGGCTGTTCTTGCGCGGTTTGAGGGCGATCTTCGCACGATGTATGTCGACGGAATTGTGCAGGGCACCATCGAAGGCGACGATGTCGGCGGGCTGGCTCTGACAGAGGTCGAGCGGCAGGCCATCAGGGATGCGCTTTATGGCCCAACACCCCGTCAGCAGGTTGTGCTCAAGGCAATCGGCATTGCCGGCATTGATCTTCTGTTGATGGGCGAACGGATTGAGTTCTCTCACGAGGCCATTCCGTACGAGGAGCCGGAGGTTACGCCCGAGGAACAGGCCCGCATCGACTCGATCCATGCGATGCTGACCGGTGTCGTCGCCGAGCATGGCGTCGAGGGGCTCAAAAACCCGAAGATTGTTTCAGACGCCAACCGCAAGCGCGCCAGGAAACCGCTCTAGGGTCAGGATCAGCCGCGCGTGCCCGCCGGCAGCCCCGATGGCGGGCAATGGACCAGCGGGGGGCGCGCGCCGTCGCTGCTGGACCCGCTGACTTCATTTCTCGAACAATTGCCGACGCTTTTGCTTGCCGGGGGCTTCAACAAGGAGGATATGGGCAGGTCCGTGCAGGACTATGTGGCCGACAATTGCAAGGGTTCGATCTACCAGGTTTTGCCAGGACAGTTTCTGGATATGACTCTTGCAGACGTCCTTAAGCTCGCAACCAGCGGAGATGCTGCAGCGCGAAGGTGCAAAAAGTTGTTGAGCAGCGGGAGATTCAAGAAATGAAAATAGGAAATTTGCATGGATTGCAAGATTTGATTAAATTCTTGAATTATCTAGCTGATAATAGGGTATTTATCGACTATCTCACGATAGACATGATAGTATTATGGTAGAAATAACGATAATAGGAAAAAGAATAGAAGTCGACTTCATGGAAAATCATATCGAATATAGTGTCTTTTCTGGCGATGAAAGTGTGCGAGATGATGTTTCTGAGCTGCTCTCCATGATCGATGATTTCATCAAGTAGGTTCGTGACAATCGCGCCGCCCCTAAATACGCAGATGGTCAACCGCGCGTGCCCGCCGGCAGCACGGCAAAAGAGGCCAATTCAGTTCTAAGGAGAGCGCCAATGTTGAAAATGCCGCCGATTCAGGAAATTCTTATTCCCGACCTGCATGATTTCCAGCTTCTTAGCCTGTCAGTCGGGCCAGGCACCGCGACTGTTCGGTTCGATCTGGAAGGCAATGTTCTTGAATTTGAAGCTGTAAAGCCTTCACTGGTGTTGTTCGACGCCGACGGCCAGACGATGTACGTCTCGCATGCCATGATGGTTGCGCTCGACCCGACCGACGATCTGACGGCTATCGAATTGCAGGACGGACAGCGAACAGCAATCCGCAATGCCTTTGTTGACACACCGCATCGCCAACAGCTGCTCATTGTCGTCGGCCTCGCCGGCATTGATCTTCTGTTGATGGGCGAACGGATCGAATTTTCCCGCGAGATCATTCCTTACGAGGAGCCTGAGGTTACGCCCGAGCAGCAGGCCCGCATCGACTCGATCCATGCGATGCTCACCGGTGTCGTCGCCGAGCATGGCGTCGAGGGGCTCAAGGATGCTAAACTGGTTGCGAAGGCCAATCGGCGCCGCGGCGGCAAGGTCTGAGGCCGCGTGGTTTCAAGCGCGGGCATTGCGCCCATATTGCGCAGTCATATCGGATTGAAACATGGAACCTATCGAGCATCACGTCTGGATGGGCAAGATCATCAGCCGCTTGCACTACGTGGGGCGTTTCCTTGTCGATCATGGCCACTACGATGAGGCCATCAAGGTTTTCCAGACCCTTTCGCTCGGCGATGACAGCTACGAGACCGGCGACTACGCTTATGGCATCGGCCGGGCCTACGAGGGCAAGGGCGAAATAAAAGCCGCGCTCGACTGGTATCGTATCGCCCATGAGCTGAACTCACCCATACCGGAGTTCAGCGACGGCATCTTGCGCATGATGATCGCGATCGAGGCGGCGGGTGGTTCGACGGAGGACGGCTACAAGGTCGGCGACTATTCCTTCGGCCGCGGGCGCCACCACGAGGCGGCCGGCGCACTCGATAAGGCCAAGATCTGGTATCGCGTCGCCTATGCCAACGACCCGTCAGACCCGGAGTTCCGCCGCGCCTATGAGCGGTTCCACGGGGAGGGGAGTTGATCCCTACCAGCGCGCCAGCACGCTGGTGATCCAGGCCGCCTGCGGGGCGAGCCGCACGGCCTGCGCGGCAGCGCCGCACGTCCGCGCCTTGCCGGTGCGCTCGGCGGCATAGACGACGCCGACCAGCGCTCCGCCGGCGACCACGGGGCCGCCGGAATCGCCCTTGCAGATCGCGAGTTCGTCAAGCCGGCCGCCAAGTCCGATGCGCAGGAAGCGCGGAAACAACCGCGGCAGCAGCTCCACCTGCGCGCTGCGCAGGGTGCCGGCGCTGCGGTAGTTGCGCTCGTCGGCAAGGCCGAAGCCGGCGATGGTGAAACTGTCGCCCACCTCCGAGCCGGCACTCGCCTCGGCGATGCGCATCGGCCGGAAGCGGGACGGAAGATCGCTTTCCAGCCTGAGCAGCGCGATGTCGACCGAAACGGCCGTGCGGCTCGAAAAGCCCGGATTGCGCGCCACCGCCCGCACCGGCTGCAACACCGGCCGGCCATCCTCGAAATAGGCGATGGCGAGTTGCTTCGATCCCGCCGTGCAATGGGCGGCGGTGACCACGACATTCTGGCTGAGCAGCGTGCCGGTGCACACCGAGCCGCGCGTGCCCAGCACCATCACCACATGCGCGTCCAGCCCCCACGTCGAGGCGGAGGCCGCGCTGCCGCCCAGGGCGAGTGCCGGGGCCGCAGCCGCAAGCCAGATCGATGTAACGCCGGCAGCCACAAGGCCGGCACGCGCCAGAAGGTTCATGCGGTTCTTGTCTCACCAGCCGGCGCGGCACGCAAGCCCGCCCGGCATCCGGATTTTACCAACCTGAGGACGATCGCCGATGCTTCCCTTGCTCATCACGCCGCCCCAGCTTGAACCGCTTGGCCTTGCCGAGGCGAAAGCCTGGCTCCGCATCGACGGCGACGACGAGAACGACACCGTCGCCGCCCTCATTGCTGCCGCACGGGCGCTGGTCGAGCAGGCGGCCGGCCGGCGCCTGCTGCATCAGACCTGGCGGATCGTGCTGGATGCCTGGCCCCCCGAGCGGCGGCTGGTGGTGCCGCTGTCGCCTGTCGCCTCGGTGGTCGAAGCGCGCGTGCTGGCGGCGGATGGCACGCCGACCGTGGTCGCTGCCGAGGCCTTGCGCCTCGACCAGCGTCGCGATCCGGTCGACCTCATCCTAATGGGGCCTTTGCCGCAGCCGGGCCGCCCCGCAGCCGGCATCGAGATTGATGTCCTGTGCGGCTTTTCCGCCGATCCGGCCGGCGTGCCCGAGCCGCTGCGCCATGCGGTGCGGCTGCTCGTCGCCCGCTGGTTCGAGCATCGCGGCGATGCCGCGCGCGATGCCATCGCCCTGCCGCCGGATGTCGCCCTCATGATCGCCCCCTATCGCCGCGCGAGGTTGTGACATGCCGCTCTCTCCTCCCACCATCGGCCAGCGCCGCCTGCGGGCGGTGCTGGAGGAACCGGTCGAGGCCGGCGACGGGCTCGGCGGCGTCCTCCGCAGCTACCAGCCGCGCGTGACGCTCTGGGTTCGGATCGAGCCCCTCAAGGGCCTGGAACGCGCCGAGGCCGAGCGCGCCGAAGCCGCCGTCAGCCATCGCATCTCGCTGCGCTGGCGCGGCGATGTCACCGGTGCGATGCGCTTTGCCATTGGCGCCCACCGTTACAACGTGCGTGCGCTGTTCGATCCCGACGGTCGCCGCCGCACCCTGCATTGCCTGGTCGAGGAGGTGCGGCCATGAGCCCCATCGTCGCGCTGAAGAAGGCCATCCGAACCCGGCTTGCCGCCGATCCCGCGCTGACGGCAGCGCTCGGCGGGCCACACATCTACGACGAGGTGCCGCGCGCGGCGATGGCGCCCTATGTCGTCTTTGCCGAGGCGGTGGCGCGCGAGAACGGCACTGCCACCGACGCTGGCCACCTGATCGAGATGACGCTGCATGTCTGGTCGCGTCAGGGTGGCAGCGCCGAGGCGCTCGCGCTCGCCGATCACGTCGCAGCCTCGCTCGACGATGCCGCCTTTGCCCTCGACGGGCACCGTCTGATTGCCTGTCGGCTCACTGTCACCGAGACGCGCCGGGTGCCCGAGCGCGAACTGACCCGCGTCGCCATGCGCTTCCGCATGGTCACCGAAACCCTCTGATACGAGAAGGAAACGCCATGGCTGCCCAGAAAGGCAAGGACCTGTTGCTCAAGCTCGCCGATGCCACCGGCTCGTTTGTAACCGTGGCCGGCCTGCGCACCCGCCGCATCGCGCTCAATGCGGAGGCGGTCGACATCACCCACGCCGAATCGGCGGGGCGCTGGCGCGAACTGCTGGCCGGTGCCGGGGTGCGGCGCGCCTCCATCAGCGGGGCCGGCGTGTTCAAGGATGCCGCCTCCGATGCCGAAATGCGGCAGGTGTTCTTCGATGGCGCCATCCGCGACTGGCAGGTGTTCATTCCCGACTTCGGCATGATCGAGGGCGCTTTCCATATTTCCAGCCTCGACTACCGGGCCGATCATGCCGCCGAGGTCACCTTTGACCTGTCACTGGAGAGCGCCGGCGCGCTCACCTTCACCGCGCTCTGAGGTAGATCATGGCCAATCCCCATCGCGGAGAGGTCGATCTTGACCTCCCGTCAGGCCGCATTCCGCTGCGGCTCACGCTCGGCGCGCTGGCGGAGATCGAGGCAACCTTCGGTGTTGCCGACCTTGCCGCCCTCGGCGAACGGCTCGCCGGCGGCCGGCTGGCAAGCCGCGATCTCATCGTGTTTCTCGCCGCTGCCGCCCGCGGGGCCGGTGGCGGGTTGAGCGATGCGGACTTTGCGGCGCGCCTCACCGCCGCCGATCTGCCGGCGGCGATCGCCGCGCTCGGCGCCCTGTTTCAGCTGACCTTCGGAGAAACGTCATGAGCGTATCGGTCCGCCCCTTTCCGTGGGGCGAAGCCATGGGCTTTGCCTTCACCGTGTTGCATATGCCGCCGCAGGCGTTCTGGCAGATGACACCGCGCGAACTGGCCGCCGCGATCCGCTTTGTCAGCGGGCGCGGGCAGCATGTGCCTTCCGGTCGGCAGGAGCTGGTGGCGCTGATGGCGCAGTTTCCCGATTTCAGTGCCGCACGGGAGCCGTAAGCCATGGACCCCATCGATAGCGTGAGCCGCAGCGCCGGCCTCGACGACACGCGCACGCGCCTGGTCGAACTCAATGGCCTTGCAGAGAAGTTCGGCACCACCATGACCAATTCCTTCGCCAAGGGGATCGTGCAGGGCAAGAGCTTCGACGACATCCTCAAGCAGGTCGGTCAGAAGTTCCTGGAAATGAGCCTGAAGGCGGCCATGAACCCGTTGCAGGGGCTGATCAGCTCCGGTCTCGGCGCATTGACCCAGAGCCTCGGCGGCGTTTTCGGATCGCTGTTCGGAGGAGGAGGTGGCATCGGCGGGCCGATCATGCCGTTCGCCGATGGCGGCGTGATCGCCGCGCCGTCCTATTTTCCGCTGGGGCGCGGCGCCGGGCTTGCCGGCGAGGCCGGCCCCGAGGCGATCCTGCCGCTGACGCGCGGCAGCGATGGTCGGCTGGGCGTTGCCGCCCGGGGGGGAGGGGGCGCCGGCACGGTGATCGTCAATATCCAGACGCCGGACATCGAGGGTTTTGCGCGGGCTGAAAGCCAGGTTGCGGCGCAGCTTGCCCGGGCGGTCGCGCGCGGACGGCGCGCGACCTGAGGCCAATCAGGCGTTCAGCATGGCGGCAACCTGATCGAGCAGATGCAGCCGCTGCTTCTTGAACGTCTCCAGCACCTCATCCGAGGTAGGTTCGACCTCTGCCTCGATGCGGTGAATCTGCCGGTTGACGTGGTGATACTCGTCCACCAGCCGGGCGAAATGCGCGTTTGACATCTTAAGTTCGTGAATTTTCTCAACCTTGTCCGGGAACTCGGCGGCGATCTCGTGCGGGGTATGGCTCATGTCATCTCCTGAAAGGCGGGCCAGTGTCGATAAGTGTTGTCGCGCCATCCGGCAAGGTCCTTGAGCAGAATCAAAAGGGTTGTGAGCATGAGTTTCCATGAGATCCGCTTCCCGCTCGATGTGGCGCTGAAATCGAGCGGCGGTCCCGAGCGGCGCACCGATGTGGTCACGCTCGCCTCCGGTCGCGAGGAACGCAACCAGCGCTGGATGCGCTCGCGCCGGCGCTATGATGCCGGCTACGGCGTCAAATCCTTCGCATCGCTGGCGGCGGTGATCGCCTTTTTCGAGGAACGGCGCGGCCGGTTGTACGGTTTCCGCTTCCGCGACCGGATGGATTTTGCCTCCGGTCCATTCGGTGTTCCGGTCACCGCAGCCGACCAGTTCCTGGGTAACGGCGACGGCACGCGCACCTCGTTCCAGCTCGTCAAGCGCTACGGCAGCCAGCACGCGCCCTACGACCGGCCGATCGCCAAGCCGGTGGCGGCGAGCGTGCGCGTTGCCGTGGCCGGCAGCGAGAAAACGCCCGGCACGCATTACACGCTCGATGCGACCGCCGGGCTGGTGACATTCCTTCCCGGGCATGTGCCGGGGTCAGGCGCGGCGGTGACCGCCGGCTTCGAATTCGATGTGCCGGTGCGCTTCGACACCGACTTCCTCGACATCGACCTTGAGGCTTTCGAGGCCGGCGCCATCCCCAAGATCCCGCTGATCGAAATCCTCGTCTGACGGAGCCCGCCATGCGCTCGCTGCCTCCCGCCCTCGCCGGCCACCTCGCCGGCGGGGTCACCACGCTGTGCCGCTGCTGGATGCTGACCCGCCGCGACGGCGTCGTTTTCGGCTTCACCGATCACGACCGCGATCTTCTGCTTGACGGGGTCACCTGCGCCGCCGCCTCGGGCCTTGCCCCCAGCGAAGCGGAGCGGCAGACCGGTATGGCGGTCTCGACCGGAGAGATCGGCGGCGCGCTCACCGACACACGGCTGACCGAGGCGGACATCGAGGCCGGTCTCTATGACGACGCCGAAGTGGCGACCTGGCTGGTCAACTGGGCGGCGCCCGAGCAGCGATTGTTGCTCGATGTCACCTCCATCGGCGAAATCCGCCGCGCCGACCGCACCTTCATCGCCGAATTACGCGGCCCCATGCATCGCTACGATCAGGAGCAGGGCCGGCTTTACACCCGTGCCTGCACCGCCGATCTTGGCGATGCGGCCTGCGGGTTGAACATCGAGGCCCTGGCGGTCAACGGCTCCGTTTCCGAAACCGACGGGCGTCTTGGCCTGACCGTCGCGGCGATTGCCAGCGTCGGTGCCGGCCACTTCACCGGCGGTCGGGTGACGATGACCGGCGGTGCCAATGCCGGCGCCGTCCGTATGATCCAGCAGCATGGAGAGGGCGGCGAACTCCTGCTGTGGGAGCCGTTGCCGGCGCCGATCGTGCCGGGCGACGCCCTGCGGCTCTATCCCGGCTGCGACAAGGAATTTGCCACCTGCGGGACCAAGTTCAGCAATCGCGTCAACTTCCGCGGCTTCCCGCATATTCCGACGCCCGATTTCATCCTTACCTATGCCCGCCCCGGCGAGGGAGGGCATGACGGCGGCCTGCTCGACCCATGAAAGGGATCGAGCGCGCTGAAATCATCGTGGCCGCGCGGCGCTGGCTGGGAACTCCCTATCTGCATCAGGCCAGCCTCTGCGGCGTTGGCTGCGACTGCCTGGGGCTGTTGCGCGGCATTTGGCGAGACGTGGTGGGGGCGGAGCCGGAAGCGGCGCCCCCCTATGCGCCCGACTGGGCGGAGGCGGGCGGAGTCGAGACCTTGGCGGCTGCCTGCCGGCGTCATCTGCTGCCGCGCGACCCGGCGCAGGCCGTCGCCGGCGACGTGCTGCTGTTCCGCTGGCGGCAGGGACTGCCGGCCAAGCACGTCGGCCTGCTGACCGCCCCCGGCACCATCATCCATGCCCATGACGGGGCAGCGGTCGCCGAAGTGCCGCTCGGCCTCTGGCGGCGGCGGATCGCCTTTGCCTTTTCCTTTCCCGGAGTGATCGACTGATGGCAACGCTCGTTTTGCAGGCAGCCGGCTCGGCGCTGGGTTCATCGATTGGCGGGCCGCTGCTGGCGGCGGTCGGCCAGGCGGCCGGTGGATTGATCGGCGGCATGATCGACCAGCGGTTGTTCGGCGGTGGCGGCCCGCGCCGTCATGTCGAGGGACCGCGGCTCAAGCAGCTCGACGGCATTACGGCCACCGAGGGCGCGCCGATCCCGCGCATCTATGGCCGTGTCCGCCTGGGGGGGCAGGTGATCTGGGCAACCCGCTTCGAGGAGCAGGTCGAAACCACACGCAGCGGCAAGTCCGGCGGCAAGGCGGCCAGCCCGCGCCAGCCGGCGACCACCACCACGACCTACAGCTATTTCGCCAATCTCGCCGTGGCGCTTTGCGATGGGCCGATCGCCTTCGTCCGCCGCGTCTGGGCCGATGGCAAGCTGATGGATCTTTCCGGCATCGCCATGCGTGTCTATCGCGGCGATTCCACCCAGCAGCCCGATCCGCTGATCCTCGCCCGCCAGGGTCAGGCGCCGGCCTATCGCGGCACCGCCTACGTGGTGTTCGAGCGGCTGCCGCTGACCCAGTTCGGCAATCGCCTGCCGCAACTGTCGTTCGAGGTCGTGCGCCCGGTTGGCGAGCTGGCCGGGATCATCCGCGGCGTCGACCTGATCCCCGGTGCGACGGAATTCGGCTACCACACCAAGCTCATCTCGCGCGTGACCGGGGTTGGCCAATCCGCGCCCGAGAACCGCAATCAGCTCACCCACCCGACCGATCTCGAAGCCTCGCTCGACGCGCTGGAGACGCTGATGCCGGCAGCACGCTCGGTGGCGCTGGTGGCAAGCTGGTTCGGCACCGATCTTAGGGCCGGGCACTGCCGCATCGAGCCTGCGGTGGATATCGCCCAGAAGGTGACGAGCAGCGGGCTGGTCGATCCGCTGCAGCCCTTCGTTGCGGGACCGGATGACTGGAGCGTCGCCGGTCGCACGCGCCACACCGCCCGCTTGGTCTCAGAGGTGAACGGCCGCGCTGCCTATGGCGGCACCCCGTCCGATGCTTCGGTGCTGGCGGCGATCGCGGAACTCAAGGCGCGCGGCCTCAACGTGGTGTTCTACCCCTTCGTGATGATGGATGTGCCGGCCGGCAATACCCTTGCCGATCCCTGGACCGGGGCGGCAAGCCAGCCGGCATTCCCCTGGCGCGGGCGCATCACCTGTACCCCGGCGCCGGGCCGGCCCGGCAGCCCGGACGGCACTGCGGCGGCAGCGGCGGAGATCGCAGGTTTTTTCGGCACCGTCTCGGCCGCCGATTTCACGGTCAGCGGCGGCAGCATCACCTACAGCGGGCCGGATGAATGGAGCTACCGGCGTCTGGTCCTGCACTCGGCGGCGCTGTGCAAGGCTGCGGGCGGGGTCGATTCCTTCATCATCGGCTCGGAACTGATCGGGCTGACGCGTGTCCGTGCCTCGGCTGGGGTTTATCCGGCGGTGCAGCAACTGAAACTGCTCGCGGCGGAAGTGCGCAGCCTGCTCGGCGCCTCGGTGAAGATCGGTTATGCCGCCGACTGGACTGAATACGGCGCCCATGTGCTCGCCGGCGGGGCCGAGCTGCGCTTTCCGCTCGATCCCCTGTGGGCGGATGCCAACATCGATTTTGTCGGTATCGACTACTACCCGCCGGTGGCCGACTGGCGCGACGGCACCGATCACCTCGATGCCGACGAATGGCCTGAGGGCCCGTCGGTCGACTACCTCCGGCACCGGCTCGGCGCAGGCGAGGCCTTCGATTGGTACTACGCCTCTGGCGCCGCGCGTAACGCCCAGCAGCGCACGCCGATCACCGACGGCGCCTATGGCAAGCCCTGGGTCTATCGGGCCAAGGATCTGGTCGGCTGGTGGAGCAATGCCCATGTCGAGCGCGTCGGCGGCAGCGAGACCGCTGCCACCGGCTGGGTGCCGCAGTCCAAGCCGATCTGGCTGACCGAGGTCGGCTGTCCGGCTGTGGACAAGGGCGCCAACGCTCCCAACATCTTCCCCGATACAAAGTCGGTTGAAGGCGGCCTGCCGCCCTATTCGTCGGGTGCCCGCGACGATCTGATCCAGGCGCAGTTCCTGGAGGCAGTCATGCGGCGGTTCGACCCGACGCTCCAAGGCTTCGTGCCGGCGCACAATCCGGTCAGCCCGGTCTATGGCGGGCGCATGGTCGATCCCCAGCGCATCCACGTCTGGGCCTGGGATGCGCGGCCTTATCCGTCCTTCCCGCACCTTGCCTCGGTCTGGGGGGACGGTGCCAACTGGGCCACCGGCCACTGGCTCAACGGGCGCATCGAGGGCATGCCGGTGGCGGACCTGATCCGGGCGATCTGCCGCGACTACGCCCTGCCGGCGCCCGAGATCGCCGCGCTCGACAGCCACCTCGACGGGTATGTAATCGACCGGCCGATGTCGGCACGCGGAGCGCTGGAGCCGGTGCTCGGCCTGTTCGCGGTGGAAGCCTCGGCTGGCGGCGGCAGGGTGCGCTTTTTCGGACGCGGTGAGGCCCAGGCTGTCGAGATCGGCCGGGACGATATCGTTCCCCAGCGCGGCGGCGTGGAAATCCAGCGCACACGCGCTCAGGAAACCGAGCTGCCGCGTCAGATGGTGCTCGGCTTTGCCGATGCAGAGCAGCAGTACAAGGCGTCCTCGGTCGCCTCCCGTCGGCTCGAAACCGTCAGCCGCCGCGAGGAGGCCAGCGAGACCAGTGCCGTCCTGCGTCGGGCCGAAGCCCAGCGGCTGATCGACATCGCGCTGCAGGATGCCTGGGTGCAGCGCGATACCGCCGAGGTCCAGCTGCGGCCCGGCCTGATCGCGCTGGAACCGGGCGATACCCTATCCCTGGAGGTGGAGGGTCGCCGGCGGCTCTATCGCCTCACCGGCATCACCGACGGGGCCGAACGGCGCTGCCGGCTCAGGGCGCTGGAGCCGGGCGTCTTCGGCCTTGCCGCCGCTTCCAATGCACTGACAGAATGGCAACCGCCGAAAGTTCCCGGACCGCCGGCGGCTGTGCTGATCGACCTGCCAGCCGATCAGGGCGAGCCGACCGGGCTGACCTATCTCGCCCTCAGCGCCGAGCCCTGGTCGGGGCCCTATACGGTGTGGCGTTCGACGGACGGGACGAGCTTTACGCCGGTGACCGAGGTTGGCCGGCCGGCCCTGTTGGGGACGACCACCGCGCCGCTGCCATCCGGTCCGCTCTGGCGCTGGGATACGCGGGCCGCGTTGACCGTCCGGCTGGCCAGCGGCGCGTTTGCCGCCGGAGGCGATGCGGCGGCGCTCGCGACCGAGGCGCCCGTGGCGGTGCAGGGCGCCGACGGGACCTGGGAGATCCTTTCCTTTGCCCAGGCCGAACTTATAGGCCCCGGCGAATGGCGCTTGACCCGGCTGATCCGCGGCCTTGCCGGCAGCGAAGCTGCGGCCTCCCGATCGTTGCCGACCGGATGTCCGGTCGTCGTGCTGGATGCGGCGCTGACCCCGATCTTCGCGGGCGTCGCGGAGTATGGCGCCCATGCCTGGTTCCGTGTCTCGGCGGCCGGGCGCGATCATGCCGATCCCGGTTCGCTCGCCTTTGTGATCGATGCCGGACGCGCAGCCTTGCTTCCGCTGGCGCCGGTGCATCCGACAGCGCGCCGCACCACGGGTGGGATTGCCCTCGACTGGATCCGTCGCACACGGCGTGGTGGTGACAGCTGGGATCTGGCCGAGGTGCCGCTCAACGAGGACGCAGAAGCCTATCAGGTGGACATCCTCGATGGCGCAACGGTCAAACGGCAGCTGCGGACCGGTGCGCAGGGTGTCATTTACAGCAGCGCCGACGAGATCGCCGATTTTGGCAGCCCGCGCACGATCCTCACCCTGCGCATCGCCCAGATCGGCAGCGCGACCGGTGCAGGGCACGCCCTCACGCACAGCGTTCCGGTCGCCCCCGCAGTTTGACCCCATCGCAGGAGCCGCACCATGGCCCGACAGAACTTTGACCGCTCGCTGGCGCTCGTGCTGGCTTTCGAGGGGGGCTATGCCGATCATCCCGCCGATCCGGGTGGCGCAACCAACCTTGGCATCACTCGCGCCGTTCTTGCCGAATGGCGCGGCCGCCCTGTCAGCAAGGAAGAGGTGCGCGCGCTGACCCGGCAGGAGGCAGCGGCCATCTACCGGCGCCGCTACTGGGAAGCGGTGGGTGGCGATGAATTGCCCGCCGGCATCGATGTGGCGGTGTTCGACTATGCCGTCAACTCGGGCGTCGACCGTGCCTCGCGCGCACTGCAGGGGGTGCTCGGCGTGCCGCGCGACGGGATCGTCGGCGTTGAGACGGTGAAGGCAGCGCGGGCGATGCCGGCGGCAGAGGTGATCCGCCGATTGTGTGCGGCCCGCCGTGGTTTTCTTGAACGCCTGAGGATTTTTGCGGTGTTCGGGCGCGGCTGGCTCGCCCGCGTGCGCCGCCTTGAAAGTTTTGCGCTGGCGCTTGCCGGTGAAACGCCTTCCCCCACCCCGAAACAGGAGACCACAGCCATGGATCAGACCAAATCCGTTTTTGAAAGCCGCACCGTCTGGGCCAACGTCATCGGTCTTGCTGCGCTCGCCGCCAATGTCCTGGGGTTCAACACCGGTATCGTCGATCAGGGCGCTATGGTCGATGCGGTCCTCAACATGGTGACCGGGCTGAGTTTCGTGGCCTCCACCCTGTTCCGCGTCAAGGCGACGCGCCAGTTGGGATAGGGCCGCGCCCCTTCCGCGTTCATGGCGGGTTCATGGCTTGCGCGCCACTTATCCGGCATGATGCGGAAGGTTTTTTTTCTGGTTTTCATGGCGCTTTCCCCAGAGGCCGCTCGGTCTCAGGAAGCCGATGGTTGCCTCAATGCCGAGCAGGCGCGCGGCGAGATTTCGGCCCACAAGCTGGTGGATATGCATCAGGCCGCCCGTGCCGCACGGGCGCGGGTGCGCGGCGAGGTGGTCTCGGCAAATCTCTGTCGCGTTGACAGGCGCTTGGTGTATGTTGTGGCGATCCTGTCGCCTGGCGGCAAGGTGGCGCGCGTCACGGTCGATGCGGTCACCAGCGTCGTCAGCGACCAGCGCTAAATTCAAAAAGGCCAAGAGTTCATCATGCGTCTGCTCGTCGTCGAGGATGACAAGGACCTCAACCGCCAGCTCGTCACCGCCCTGCAGAACGCCGGCTATGCAGTCGATTCGGCCAAGGACGGCGAGGAAGGCCATTTCCTCGGCGAGACCGAGCCTTACGATGCGATCATTCTCGATCTCGGCCTGCCGCGCATGGGTGGCGTCGAGGTGCTTGAGAAGTGGCGCCGCGCCGGCCGCCGCACGCCGGTGCTGATCCTCACCGCCCGCGATCGCTGGAGCGACAAGGTGCAGGGGTTCGATGCGGGGGCCGACGATTACGTCACCAAGCCGTTCCACATGGAAGAGGTGCTGGCCCGCCTGCGCGCCCTGGTGCGCCGGGCGGCGGGGCACGCCACCAGTGAGTTCAACATCGGCCCGGTGACGCTCGATACTCGCTCGTCCAAGGTCGTGGTGGATGGCAATCCGGTCAAGCTGACCTCGCACGAATATCGGCTGCTCGCCTATCTGATGCACCATCAGGGCCGGGTGGTCTCGCGCAGCGAACTGGTCGAGCATCTCTACGATCAGGATTTCGACCGCGACTCCAACACCATCGAGGTGTTCATCGGGCGCCTGCGCAAAAAGCTCGGCGTCGACATCATCGAGACGGTGCGCGGTCTCGGCTATCTCGTCGGCCAGCCGCAGAAGCCGGCGCGCTGAGCGCCATGGAGAGGGGCGGCCTGTCCTCCCTTTCCGGTCGCCTGCTGCTGTCGGCGACAGCGCTGTGCACGCTGATCCTGCTGGCTGCCGGCATCGTGTTGTCCACAGTCAATCGGCGTGCGGTTACGAGCGCCTTTGACGAGCGCCTGCGCCTTTACATGAAGGTGCTGGTGGCCGATGTCGCTGCGCTGACCGACGGCAACTCCACCGATGTCGGAAATCTCGGCGAGCCGCAGTTTCAGATCCCGCTGTCGGGCTGGTACTGGCAGATCGTCAAGATCGACCCGGAGAAGGACACCGACGCGGTGCTGCGCACCTCGCGCTCGCTTTACACCGGAAGGCTGCCGCACCTGGTCAGTCCGACCGATCCGACCCGCCAGTCCGATTCCGGAGATGGCTATCTGATCGGGCCGGACAGCCGCCGCCTGCGCATTCTCGAACAGCTGATCGATCTTGGCGAGGGCAACCGCTTTTACATCACGGTTGCCGGAAATGCCGCCGATATCGATGCGCAGACAGCCGGGTTCAACACGGCGCTGGCACTCACCTTCCTGCTGCTCGGCATGGCGTTGGTGGCTTCCACCATCGTGCAGGTCCGCTTCGGCCTCAAACCGCTGGCCCGCCTGCGCAATGCGGTGACTGCAATCCGCCAGGGCAAGGCCGACAGCATCGGCGATGCCTTCCCGCAGGAAGTGGCGCCGCTGGCCAGTGAGCTCAACCAGCTCATCGAGGCCAATCGCGAGATCGTCAATCGCGCGCGCATGCAGGTCGGCAACCTCGCCCATGCGCTCAAGACGCCGATCTCGGTGCTGGTCAACGAGGCCGAACCCGACGCCTCGCCGCTCGCCGACAAGCTGCGCGAGCAGACCGGCGTGATGAAGCAGCAGGTCCAGTATTATCTCGACCGCGCCCGCGCGGCGACGCGCGCCGCCTCGATTGGCTCGGTGACCGAGATCGATCCGGTCATCGAGGCCTTTCTGCGCACCTTCCCCAAGATCTACCGCGACCGCGACATCGTCTTTTCCGCCACCGGCGACACCGGATTGCGGTTCCGCGGCGAGCGGCAGGACTTCGAGGACATGGTCGGCAACCTCATCGACAATGCCGGTAAATGGGCGCAAGGCCGCGTCGAGGTGACGGTGACCCGGCTCGGACAGACCGACGAGGGTATCGGACAGGTGGCGATCATTATCGACGACGACGGTCCCGGCCTGCCGCCCGAAAGCCGCCTCGAGGCGACGCGTCGCGGCCGCCGCCTCGACGAGACCAAGCCAGGCTCCGGCCTTGGCCTGTCGATTGTCGTTGATCTCGCCAGCCTCTACCATGGCCGGTTCAGCCTGGAACAGTCGCCGCTGGGCGGTCTCAGGGCCAATCTGGCGCTACCAACGGTTTGACTTGCCGCAAATTGGTCGCGTTTGCCGCTGATGAAAGTCAAGGCGGTTTCAAATCCGCGTTCCTTTTAGGCTGAAGCTGGGGTATGGCCCTGCCCATGATTTTCTGGATCGCTGCGGCGCTGCTACTGGTAGCTGCCCTCATACCGATGTTGCGTGCTCTGATGGTCGATCCGGTAGTGGTCGAGACCGTGGCGGCCGATGTTGCCTTCTATCAGGCGCAGGAGCAGGAGATCGCCCGGCTGGAGCAATCCGGCGCGATGAGCGCGACCGAGGCCAAGGCGGCGCGGGCGGAAGCGGCGCGCAAGCTGCTGGCCAAGGCCGGCAGCGATGAGGAGAAGGGCGACGGCGCCAGGCGCGAAGGCCGGGCCGTCCTAGCGCTTGTGGCTTTGGCCATCCCTGCGCTGACGGTGGCGCTCTATCTCAGGCTCGGCCATCCGGGCAAGCCTGACATGCCCTATGCCACCCGCACCGACATTTCCAGCGCCGAGCAGGATATGGCCCGCATGATCGCCCGGCTCGATGCGCATCTGGCCGAGAATCCGGATGACCTGCGCGGGCAGGAACTGGCATTCCCGATCTACATGCGCATGGGCCGCTACGACAATGCGGTCGCCTCCGCGCAGCGCATCGTCGCCCTCAAAGGCGAAAGCGCCGAGGCGATGAGCAATCTGGCCGAGGCGCTGATTTTCGCTGCCAAGGGCGAGATCAGCGAGGATGCGCGCAAGGCGCTGGTCCGTTCGCTGGCGCTCGATCCTGCTCTCGCCCGCTCACGGTTCTATATGGCGCTGCTGGCTGAGCAGGATGGCGATGTGCCGCGTGCCGTGGCACTGCTGAAGGCGCTGGAGGCTGAGGTTCCCGACGGCGCCGAAAAGCGCGCCGTGTCCGAGCAGCTGGCCCGTCTGACCAAGCAGGCAGCTCCCGCCGGTCCGGCGGCCGATGCGCTCAAGGCCCTGCCCGAGGCTGAGCAGCGCGAGGCAATCCGCGGGATGGTGGATGGTCTGGCCGCGCGCCTTAAGGAAAAGGGCGGCACGCCCGACGAATGGTTGCGCCTGCTCCGCGCGCTTGCCGTGATGGGTGACAAGGAGCGCGCGACCGCGACACTCGCCGAGGCCCGCCTGGCGCTCGCCGCCGATGCGCCGGGGCTGGAGCGGCTCGCCGCACTGGCCGGCGAACTCGGTCTGAAAGAAGGAGGCGCGCCGTGACGCGCAAGCAGCGTCGTTTGACTTTGATCGGCATCGCGGGCCTTGTGCTCGCGGTGGCGGTGGGGTTGATCCTGACCGCCCTCAACGATCGCATCGTTTTCTTCCGCTCGCCGGCGGAAGTGGCAGAAATGAAGGTGCCGCCCGGCACGCGCTTCCGGCTGGGGGGCCTGGTCGAAAACGCCAGCGTCGAGCGGGCGACCGGCCAGCAGGTCAGCTTCCGTGTGACAGACGGCAACAAGTCGATTGCCGTGCGCTACACCGGTCTGCTGCCCGATCTGTTCCGCGAGGGGCAGGGAGTGGTTTGCGAAGGCACACTGCAGGGCGACGGCAGTTTTGTGGCTGATACGGTGCTCGCCAAGCACGACGAGAACTACATGCCGCGTGAGGTGCAGGACGCCCTCAAGAAGCAGGGTCACTGGCAGGGTGACGCCAAGGGAGAGGCCAAACCGAAATGATCGTTGAACTCGGCCATTTCGCTCTTGTTCTGGCACTGGTCGCCGCGCTGGTGACGATGGTGTTGCCGCTCTATGGCGCGCGCATTGATGCGCCGCGGCTGATGGCCTTTGCCGGCCCTTCGGCGATCATCCAGTTCCTGCTGGTATTGATGTCGTTTTGTGCGCTCACCGTCGCCTATGTGACCTCGGATTTCTCGGTCGCCAATGTGTTCGAGAATTCTCACACCGATCAGCCGATGATCTATCGGATCTCCGGCGTGTGGGGCAATCATGAAGGGTCGATCCTGCTCTGGGTGCTGATCCTTGTGCTGTTCGGCGCCTGTGTAGCGGCCTTCGGGCGCAACATTCCGAGCCGGCTGAAGGCGGCGACGATTGCCGTGCAATCCTCGATCACCGCAGCCTTCCTTCTGTTCATCCTGTTCACCTCCAATCCCTTTCAGCGCCTGCTGCCGGCGCCGATCGAGGGCCGTTCGCTCAACCCGATCCTGCAGGATCCTGGCCTCGCCATCCATCCGCCGATGCTCTACGTCGGCTATGTCGGATTTTCGGTGGTGTTCTCCTTTGCCGCCGCCGCGCTGATCCTTGGCCGGATCGATGCGGCCTGGGCGCGCATCGTGCGGCCATGGATTCTGGTGGCCTGGACGACGTTGACGCTCGGCATCGCCATCGGCTCCTACTGGGCCTATTACGAACTCGGCTGGGGCGGTTTCTGGTTCTGGGATCCGGTGGAGAACGCCTCGCTGATGCCCTGGTTGGCCGGCACGGCGCTGCTGCATTCAGCCATTGTCATGGAGCGCCGCGATGCGCTCAAGATCTGGACGATCCTGCTGGCCGTTCTCGCTTTCTCGCTGTCGCTGCTCGGCACCTTCCTGGTGCGTTCGGGCGTGCTGACCTCGGTGCATGCCTTCGCCTCCGATCCCGCGCGCGGCGTGTTCATCCTCATCATCCTCTGCGCTTTCATTGGCGGCGCGCTGACGCTGTTTGCCATGCGCGGCCCGGCGTTGGCCGGCGGCGTGCTGTTCTCGCCGGTCTCGCGCGAGGGCAGCCTGGTGCTCAACAACCTGTTCCTCTCGGCGGCCTGCGCAGCCGTGTTCATCGGCACGCTCTATCCGCTGGCTCTGGAGGCGGTGACGGGCGACAAGATCTCGGTCGGACCGCCGTTCTTCAACGCCACCTTCCTGCCGCTGTGCATTCCCATTGTGCTTGCCATGCCGTTCGGCCAGCAACTGGCATGGAAACGGGGCGAATTGCTGCCGATTGCCTCGCGCCTTTTCGTGGCGATTGCCGCCGGCGTGCTGGTGGCGCTGGCCATCTTCGGCCTGACCAATGGGCGCGAGGCGATCGCCGCGCTCGGGCTCGGGCTTGGCGCCTTCGTTGTGGTCGGCTCGCTGGACGATCTTCGCATCCGCGCCATGCGCGGGAGCAGCGGCACCTTTCTGGCACGCCTAAGGGGCCTGCCGCGCTCCGTCATGGCGGCGGCCTTTGCCCATATGGGCGTCGGGCTGATGGTGATCGGTATCGCCGCGACCGCATTCCACGAGGAAAAGATCGAGGCGCTGGCGCCGGGCCAGAAGGTGACGGTCGGCGGCATCGAACTGACCTTTGAGGGCCTGCGCCGGCAGCCGGGCCAGAACTTCATCGCCACCGTTGGCCGCTTCACCGCGCGCGAGAATGGCCGTGAACTGGCCGTGCTGGAGCCGGGCAAGCGCACCTACATCGGCCGCACCATGCCAACATCGGAAACCGCGCGCATCCAGCGTGGGTTCGGCGAGGTCTATCTGGCCATCGGCGATTCCCATGACGGCAAGCTCGATATCCGCGCCTACTGGAAGCCGTATGTGCTTCTGATCTGGCTGGGCCCGCTGGTGATGAGCCTTGCCGGGCTCTTGTCCATGACGGACCGGCGGCTGCGCATCGCTGCGCCGCGCCGGGCCAAGGCGGCGCCCGTGCCGGGAGCCGCCGAATGAAGCGCGCGCTGGCTCTCCTGTTTTTCGGTCTTGTGCTGGCGATGCCCGCTCAGGCGCTGTCACCCACCGAGCAGTTGAAGGATCCGGCGCAGGAAGCCCGCGCCCGCGATATCTCCGCCGAACTGCGCTGCCTGGTGTGCCAGAACCAGTCGATCGACGATTCCGATGCCGATCTGGCCAAGGACCTGCGCCGGCTGGTGCGCGAACGCATCGCGGCCGGTGACAGCAATCAGGGCGTGAAGGACTATCTGGTAGCCCGCTACGGCGAATTTGTGCTGCTCAAGCCGAGTTTCTCGATCCGCAACGCGCTGTTGTGGCTGCTGCCGTTCGCGGTGTTGATCGCCGGCTTTTTCGCGACCCGCCGCCTGTTCCGCGCCGCGCCCGCTTCGGCCGAGGCAGCTCCCGGTGATCTGAGCGAGGCGGAGGCCCGCGCGCTCGATCGGCTGACCGGCGGCGACAAATCCCCCTGATTACGAATTTGTCATGTGACCGACAGGCGGGCGTAATCGCTGGCCTGCCATGAAGGACGTCTTGTGCGAGCGGGCGTCCCTATAACCCGTCGCCCCCCAGCGTGGGACGCGGCTCTGCAAGCTTTCTGGGCAGGCCGGAGCGATCCGGTCTGCCGTCTTTTTGCTGAACGTGCTACGAAAGCCGCCATGAAGATTCTGGTCGTAGAGGACGATGCCGAGGCCGCGAGCTACCTGATCAAGGGTCTGCGCGAGAGCGGGCACGGCGTCGACCATGCCGCTGACGGCAATACCGGCCTCGAAATGGCTCTGTCGGCTTCCTACGATCTGGCCATCGTCGACCGCATGCTGCCCAGGCGAGACGGGCTGTCGCTCATCAGCGCGCTGCGCGCCGAGGGCAAGGATCTGCCCATTCTGGTGCTGTCCGCTCTCGGTCAGGTCGACGACCGTGTGATGGGACTGCGCGCCGGCGGCGACGACTATCTGACCAAGCCCTATGCTTTCACCGAGCTGCTGGCGCGGATTGAGGCGCTCGGGCGCCGGCGTGGCGCGCTGCCGGCCCAGACGGTCTACCGCGTCGGCGACCTCGAACTCGACCGGCTCGCCCATTCGGCGCGGCGCGGAAGCCAGTTCATCGATCTGCAACCGCGCGAGTTCCGCCTGCTCGAATATCTGATGCGGCATGCCGGGCAGGTTGTGACCCGCACCATGCTGCTCGAACATGTCTGGGACTATCATTTCGATCCGCAGACCAACGTCATCGATGTGCATGTCTCGCGCCTGCGCGCCAAGATCGACAAGGGGTTCGACGTGCCGTTGCTGCATACCGTGCGCGGCGCCGGATACATGATCCGTGACGGGCTTCGCTAAGCTCATCCGGACCACGGCCTTCCGGCTGCTGGTCACCTATCTTCTGGTTTTCATGGTGTTTGCGGCGGCGCTGGTCGCCTACATCGCCTGGAATACGCGCCGCGTGCTCGAGAACCAGCTCAACGAGACCATCGAGACCGAGATCAACAGCCTGGCCGAGCAGTACCGTCTGGGCGGGCCGCGGCGGCTTGCCGGCACCATCGAGCAGCGCTCGCGGCAGGCGCGCGGCTTCTTCTATCTCCTGACCGATCCGCGCGGCGAGACGATGGCCGGCAACGCGGTCGACATCGGCTCGATCGTGGGGCGGCAGCCTGGCTGGCACGAACTTTCCTACACACGCACCGAGGAGGGGACCAGCGAGCACGCCTTTGCCCGCGTCCGCCTGTTCAAGCTTCCCAACAACCTGACGCTTGTGGTGGGGCACGATCTCGACGATCGCCAGCGCATGCGCATGGTGCTGCGCTCGTCGATGGCGATGTCGGTGGCGCTGGTGCTCGTTCTCGGCGGCATCGGCGCGCTGGTGGTGACCCGGCGTGTGCTGCGCCCGGTCGACAACATGACCGACGCCGCCTCGCGTATCATGGCCGGCAACCTGTCCGAACGGCTGCCGGTGCGCGGCGTCGGCGACGAACTCGATCGGCTCGCCAGCCATCTCAACCTGATGCTCAACCGCATCAATGATCTGATGACGGGCCTCAAGGACGTTTCCAACAACATTGCGCATGACCTGCGGACCCCGCTGACGCGGCTGCGCGCCGGCGCCGAGGAGGCGTTGCGCACGGCCCGCACGCCGGAGGAACTGCGCGCGGCGCTGGAACGAACGATCGAGGACTCCGACACGCTCATCAAGATCTTCAACGCCCTGCTGATGATCGCCCGCGCCGAGGCGGGCGCCAGCCCCGGTTCGATGACCGATCTCGATCTGTCCACCATCCTTGCCGATGTGGCCGAACTCTATGAACCCGTTGCCGAGGAAGCGGGCATGCGCCTGGTACTGGGCGAGACGCCGCCCGCAGCGGTCAAGGGCCATCGCGAGTTGCTGGGGCAGGCCATTGCCAACCTCATCGATAACGCGGTCAAATACGGCAAGCCGCTGGATGCCGCGACCGGCGAGCCGATCGTCATCACCGTAGACGTCGGCAGCAGCACGGTGGACCTCAGCGTCGCTGATCGAGGCCCCGGCATTCCCGCGGCCGATCGCGAGCGGGTGCTCGGGCGCTTCGTGCGGCTGGAGGAGAGCCGCGCGCGCCCCGGTTCCGGCCTCGGTCTCAGCCTGGTGGCGGCCATTGCCCACCTGCATGGGGGCACCATCCGCCTCGAAGATAATGGCCCCGGCGTCAAAGCCGTTCTATCCTTGCCGCTCGCAAAGGGCATGGCGGGAGCAACAGGGTGAACAGTGCCGAAATGTTGGCCGCGCGCATCGTCGCGGGGCCGAAGTTTTCCAAGGCGGGTCTTAAGCAGGTCGATCTGCTGCTGGCCCACGAAGACGAGGGGGCGGCCGATCTGGCCGGCGTGCTCAAGGCCCATCCCAGGGCGCGTGAGCTGCTGGCCGGCATCCAGGAGGGTGCCAATTTCCTCTGGCGGCTGATCGTGCGCGATCCCGGACGTGCCGCCGCGCTGCTGTCCGATTCCCCCGATCACCACATCCGCCGGCTCTGTGCCATCGCCCGCGATACGGCAGGCATCGACAGCGAGGCGGAAGCCATGCGCCGCCTGCGCCGGCTCAAGGCCGAATCGGCGCTGCTGATCGGTATGGCCGATCTCGCCGGCGTCTGGAACGTGGATACGGTCGTGGCCGCCCTCAGTGAGTTTGCCGACGCCTGCGTGGCCGGCGCCTTCGGCTTCGTGCTGCGGCAGATGATCGCAGACGGCAAGATCGCCCCCGCCTTGCCGGAGGATCCCGCCCAAGGGCTCGGCATGTTCATTCTGGCCCTCGGCAAGCACGGAGCAGGGGAACTCAACTATTCCTCCGATATCGACCTGTCGGTGTTCTTCGATCCCGAGGCCCCTGCCTTCGCGCCTGCGCGCGATCCGCAGGAACTCGTCGTGCGCATGATCAAGACGCTGGTGCGCCTGCTCAACGAGCGCAATGCCGACGGCTACGTGCACCGGGTCGATCTGCGCCTGCGCCCGGACCCCGGCTCCACCCCGATCGTGGTGCCGGTGGAGGCGGCCTATACCTATTACGAGACGGTGGGGCAGAACTGGGAGCGCGCCGCCATGATCAAGGCGCGCCCGGTGGCCGGCGATCTTGCCGCCGGCGCCGAATTCCTGCGCCAGCTCATCCCCTTCATCTGGCGGAAGTATTTCGACTACGCCGCCATCGCCGACATTCACGCCATGAAGCGGCAGATCTATGCGGTGAAGGGCCACGAGAGCGTGGCGATCCTCGGCCACGACGTGAAAGTCGGGCGCGGCGGCATCCGCGAAATCGAGTTTTTCGTCCAGACCCAGCAGCTTGTCTACGGTGGCCGCCGGCCGGAATTGCGTGGTTCGCGCACGCTCGACATGCTGGCAGCTCTCACCGTCGACGGCTGGATCACCGAGGCCGCGCGCGACGACCTCAGCGAGGCCTATCGCTTCCTGCGGTCGATCGAGCACCGCATCCAGATGGTCGGCGACGAGCAGACGCAGCGGCTGCCGGCGCACGATGAGGAACTCGACCGGTTCGCCCGGTTCTGCGGCTTCACGCGCGCGGGCTTCGAGAAGGCGCTGACGCGTCGCCTGCTGGTTGTCGAGCGCCATTACGCCCGTCTGTTCGAATCGACCCCCGGCCTTGCCTCTTCGGCCGGCAGCCTGGTTTTCACCGGCGTCGAGGACGATCCGGCGACTCTGGAAACCCTGCGCAAACTCGGCTTTGCCCGGCCGGCGCTGGTGGCCGATACGGTGCGCGGCTGGCATTTTGGCCGCCGCTCGGCCGTCACTTCGGCGCGGGCGCGCGAAATCCTCACCGAACTGGTGCCCGCCCTGCTCGAAAGCTTCGGCAACGCTTCGGACCCTGACGCCGCGCTGGTCGCCTTCGACGGTGCGCTCGGCAAGATGCCGGCGGCGGTGGAACTGTTCGCTATCCTCAAGAATCATCCCGGCGTGCGCGATCTCTTCGCCGAGATTCTCGGCAGCGCGCCGCGCCTCGCGGAGATTGTGGCGCGCACCCCGCATGTGCTCGACATTGTCGTCGATGCCGGCTTTGCCCGCCTGCCCGATGCCGCCGAGATCGAACGGCGGGCGCAGGCCAATCTGGCGCATGCCCCCGATTTCGAACTGTTCCTCGAACAGGCGCGCACCCTCGCACATCACGAGCAGTTTCTGGTAGCGACGCAGGTGCTGTCGCGTGTGATGCCGGCGGCCGATGCCGGCCAGGCCTTCACCGCCATTGCCGAGAGCTTCCTGCGCATCGTGCTCCGTCAAACCGCGGCCGAGCTTGCCGTCAAGCACGGCACCATCCCCGGTGCACGCATGGCGATCCTCGGCTACGGCAAACTCGGCTCGCGCGAGATGACTGCGCAGTCCGATCTCGATCTGGTCATCGTCTATGATTGCCCGCCCGATGCGATGTCGGACGGCGACCGCCCGCTGTTCGCCTCCGAATGGTATGCGCGGCTGACCCAGCGCCTGATTTCGGCGCTGTCGGCCCAGCTGCGCAACGGCGCACTCTACGATATTGACCTGCGGCTGCGGCCCTCGGGTCGCAAGGGCCCGGTGGCGGTCTCGCTCGGATCGTTCCGCTCCTATCAGCTTGAGGAGGCGGAAACCTGGGAGCACATGGCTCTGTCACGGGCGCGACCGGTGGCAGGCGATCCGGAGTTGTTCGCCCCGCTCATGGCCGCCATCGGCGAGGTGATGGAAAAGCCGCGCGAAATCAAGAAAACCGCCCGCGAGATCGCCGACATGCGCGGTCTCATGGATCGGGAGCGCGAGTCCGCCGGTCGCTTCGATCTGAAGCTGATGCCGGGCGGGCTGGTCGATATCGAATTCATCGCCCAGTTCCTCATCCTCACCCATGCCGGGCCGGCGCTGCATGCCGGCAGCGGCGTGCGCGAAGCCATCTTCGCTGCTGCTGCGGCCGGCCGGCTTGCCGCCGAGGATGCCGACGTGCTCGCCGAGGCGCATGGTCTTTACACCGGGATGACGCAGGCATTGCGCATCGTGCTGATCGACGACCGCGCCGTGGATGAACAACCGGCGGCGTTCAAGCTGAAACTGGCGCAGGCGACGGGCCTGCCGAGCTTCAAGCTGCTGGTCAGCGAGATCGCCCGCCTGTCGCGCGAGGTGCGCCGCATCTTCGAACGCACGCTCGGGTCGGTAAAGGGCTGACCCAGCCATTACGGCCGCGCGAAGCGGTCAGTGCAGGCTCTGGCCAGCCAGGCCGTGGCCGTCACCGGGCTTGGTCGGTGCCGGCCCGATCTCGGGCGACAGCGGCAGATGCACCATGATGACGGTGCCGATGCCGACGCCCGAGCGCACGCGGATGCGTCCGCCATGCATCTCGATCAGCGACTTTGCGATGGCGACTCCCAGACCAGACCCCTTGTTGCCGTTCTGCGGTCTGGAATCGAAGATCTCGAACGGCACCCCGAACCGCGGCAGATGCTCGCGGGCGATGCCGATGCCGTTGTCCTCGATGAAGATGTTGACGCCCCCGGCCGTGCGGCGGACACGCACGCCGGCATGACCGTTCTCGCCGGTGTATTTGATCGCGTTGCGCAGGAACTGCATTAGCGCATGGCGCAGGACACGCGGATCGCAGCTGAGCGAAACCGGTCCGCCTTCCTGCACATGCAGCACCACGTTCTTGGCCTCAGCCTCGGGCCGCACATGGGCGACGGCTGCGCCGATCAGCGAGGGCAGTTCCACGATTTCGCGGTCGAGATGCACCTTGCCGGTCTCGATCCGCGACATCTCCAGAATATCGTCGATGATCGACAGCAGTCCGTTGCCGGACGTGCGGATGTGGCCGACATATTCTTCATACTTGTCGGATCCGAGGCAGCCGAACAGCCGGTGTTCCATGATCTCGGAAAAACCGATGATCGCATTGAGCGGCGTGCGCAGCTCGTGGCTCATGTTGGCGAGAAACTCGGTCTTGGCACGGTTGGCGGCTTCGGCAGCGACGCGCTGGCTGCGGTAGTTCTCGGCAAGTTCCGCAAGTTCGATCGTCTTCATCTGTAGTGCCTGCCGGGACTTGCGCAGGTCTACCACCGTGTCGAGCAACTGCCGCTCGCTGTCGATCAGGCGGGCTTCCTGATCCTTGTGGCGGGTGATGTCGGTGCCGACTGAAACAAATCCGCCATCGTCCATCCGGCGCTCGCTCACTTCGAGCCAGCGCCCGTCCTGCAGCTGCGCCTCATAGCGGCGGGCATGGCCGCGCCGCGCATCGAGCTGGGGCGCTTCCTCGCCGCCCGCGCAGGTGATCGGCAGCACGAGGTCCTCGTAACGCGAGCCCCGAAGGTCCCGGTCAACATTGATGCCGTAAAGGGCGCGGAACTTGGCGTTGCACAGCACCAGCCGGTTGCTCTCGTCCCACAGGACGAAGGTTTCCGAAATCGAATTGATCGCATCCGACAGCCGCTCGTCGGCGCGTCGCGTCTCCTCGGCGAATTTCTTCTGCTCGGTGACGTCGATGACCACGCCGACCAGCCGCGGATAGCCGCCATCCATCTCGGTGCTGATCTGCAACCGAGCGCGCAGCCAGATCCATTGGCCATTGGCATGGCGCATGCGGAATTCGCGCTCGTCCGAATGCTTTCCCGATTTGAGCATCTGATCGGCGAGATCGAACAGATCGATGTCGCCCCGCTTGATCAGGGCTTTTACCTCGCCGTAGGAAAGCGGCTCATCTTTCGGCTCGAAGCCGACCAGCGCATACATCGACTCCGACCAGTTGAAACGCCCGCGTGCGATGTCCCACTGCCAAAGGCCGCAGCGGGCCTCGGTCAGCGCGGTATCGATCCGGTGCATCATGTTGGAGCAGAAGCTGTCAGCGTGTTTGGCCCTCGCCGCCTCGACATAGAAGGCCAGCCCAAGCGCTGCCACCACGCCGCCAAGGGTGATGATCAGGGTCACGATGGCCTGCGCGCGGTTGAACCAGCCGGCCAGCACCGCATCCACCGGCTGCATCATCACCGCCACCAACGGCGTGCCGGCGCCCGTATCGGTCACTTTGCGCGCCGCAGCCAGCGCCTCCGCGCCCGATTTGGTCCGGGTCGTCAGCACGCCGGCCCGCTCGCCGAAGTCGATCAGCTTGTCTGCGTCCACCAGCAGGTCGCCCAGCGATTTCACCGGACCGATGCCCACCGGCACCGAACTGAGCACGCGGCCATCGCCGGCGACGATCAGCAGCTGGCGCTTCTGGATCAACGCCACGGCCGGAACCAGTGCGGCCGTCACCTCCTCGCTGATCTGGGTTATATCGCCCGCCTGGTGGTTGTCCTTCATGCGAACGGCGGCAAGCGCCACACCGATCTCGATATCCTCGCGGGCATTGCGCAACGCATCTTCGCGCGATTGCAGAAGATGCAGCAGGCCGCTGGCCCCGACGATGCTCAGGAATACCACGATCAGCACCGGGACGGCCCGGTGAATCCAGGGTTTGGCCCGGTTCAGGCGCGCATAACCGGCTTGAGCGGAGGCGTGGGTTAGCCCAAGGCTCGACGCAAAGCTCTCCTGCGCATAGGTCGCGTCATCACGCGCCATGCCGTCCCCCACCGTCAAACTGTACGAAAGTTGCCCAAAAGCAGGGCAAGCACGCGCCCCGAATCACCTCTAGTTGAATCGCAACCGCGCAGAGTGTCCAGCGGAAAATTACCGCTTATTAATCAATGTGGCGGCTGACGTTGGGGAACAATACAACGCACACCGGAGGCGCGGCGGCTCGATACCGTGTCAGTCCAGGAGTTTATTCTTTATTTTATTTTTGTTCTTGTTTCGTATTCGCTTTTTTAAGCCAACGCCCGGTCGACAATGTCGCGCACATCACGGGAAAGCGGGCCGCCGTCCCTGACCTCGCGCAAGGCGGTTTCGGCGAGCGCGCGCCTGCCGGGCTCCAGCATCCGGTAGCTGCGGAAGGCGGTGGCGAGGCGTGCGGCGACCTGCGGATTGATCGGATCGTAGAGGCGGATGAACCCGGCCAGGAACCGGTAGCCTTCCCCGTCGCGGCGATGGAACTGTCGCTGGTTCCCGGTGGCGAAGGCGCTGATCAGGGCCCGCACCCGGTTGGGATTGGTGAGCACGAAGCCGGGATGATCCATCAGCTTCTTGACCCGGTCGAGGCAGTCGCGGGTGCGGGTCATCGCCTGCGCCGAGAACCAGCTGTCGAGGATCAGCGGCTCGTTGTAGTAGCGCTTTTCGAAATTCTGGAAGGCGGCATCGCGCGCCGCTCCGCCCAGCCGGTTGAGGACGGCGAGCGCTGCCAGCCGGTCGGTCATGGTTGTGGCGGTCTGGAACTGGCTCATCGCCGCCTCGCTGCCGAGTTTGGCATCGCCCCAGGCGAGCCACGACAGCGCCGCCCCGCGCAGCGCCCGGAAGCCGGCGCTGGCTGCATCGGCCGAAAACGGCCGCGGTGCCGAAAGCCCTTCATGCCGGCGACGGGCAATGGTCAGGCAATGCCGGCCGATGTCGGCGGACAGCGCATCGACAGCGGTGCCGATCGCGTCAGGATCGACATCGCTGCCGATCTCGCGGAAAAGATCGCCTTCGCTCGGCAGCGTCACCGCCAGCGCGGAAAAGGCGGGGTCGGCTGCTCCATCGCCGAGCAGATCGTCAACCGCCGCCGCAAGTCCGGCATCGGTCAACGGCGCTTCGCCGGCGCGCACGGCGGCCACCGAGCGTTTCAGCACCTGAAGGGCATAGCTCTGCAACGCCTCCCAGCGGTTGAACGGATCGCTGTCGCGGCGCGCGAGCGTCAGCAGCGCGTCGGGGTTGTCTTCCGTCACCAGGCGCACCGGCGCGGAAAAGCCACGCAGCAGCGACAGGATGGGCGGGGCGACGATGCCGGTGAAGGTCTTGGTGCCCTTCGCGCTTTCCAGCACCAGCACCTGATTGGGCACCAACTCGTTGCCCTCCGCATCGATCGCGCCCATCAGCACCGGGATCACCTGCGGTGCCTTGTCGGGCTGGCCCGGCGTCGGCGCGGTCTCCTGGGCAAAATCGATTCTGAGCGTGCCTGCCTCGGCATCGTAATGGGGATGCACGGTCAGGACCGGCGTGCCGGCCTGGGTATACCAGCGCATGAACGGGCCAAGATCGCGCCCCGAAACTTCGGCAAAGCAGGCGATGAACTGCTCCACGGTCGCCGCTTCGCCGTCATGGCGGGTAAAATACAGATCCATGCCGCGCCGGAACGCCGCCGAGCCGATCAGCGTCCTCAGCATGCGGATCACCTCGGCGCCCTTGTTGTAGACGGTCGCGGTGTAGAAGTTGGAGATCTCGCGATACTGGTCGGGCCGCACCGGATGGGCGAGCGGGCCGGCATCCTCGACGAACTGGGCGGCGCGCAACGCTTTCACCGCGCTGATCCGCTCCACCGCGCGCGAGCGCATGTCGGAGGAGAACTCCTGATCGCGATAGACCGTCAGCCCTTCCTTCAGGCAGAGCTGGAACCAGTCGCGGCAGGTGATGCGGTTGCCCGTCCAGTTGTGAAAATATTCGTGCGCAACGATGGCTTCGATGTTGTGGTAGTCGACATCCGTCGCCGTATCGGGGCTGGCGAGGATATAGCGGTCGTTGAAGACGTTAAGCCCCTTGTTCTCCATCGCGCCCATGTTGAAATCGGACACGGCGACGATGTTGAACACCGACAGGTCATATTCCCGGCCGAACACCTGCTCGTCCCAGCGCATGGAGCGCTTGAGCGCATCCATCGCATAGCCGGCCCGGCTTTCCTTGCCCTTCTCGACGAAGATGTTGAGTTCAACCTCGCGGCCTGAAGCGGTGGTGAAACTGTCGGAAATGAACCCGAGATCGCCCGCCACCAGCGCGAACAGATAGCTCGGCTTGGGAAAGGGATCGTCCCATTCGGCAAAATGCCGGTCGGTGCCGTCGATCAGCCCAACCTTGCCGGGATTGCCGTTGGACAGAAGGATCGGTACTTCCTGGCGCTCGGCCTCGATGCGCACGCGGTAGCGGCTCATCACATCCGGCCGGTCGGGAAAATAGGTGATGCGGCGGAAACCTTCCGCCTCGCATTGCGTGCAATAGACCCCGTTGCTGCGGTAGAGCCCCATCAGCTTGGTGTTTTCGGAAGGATTGATGCGGGTGACGATGGTCAACCGGAACGGAACCTCCGGCGGGCTCGGCAGCACCAGCTTGTCGGGCGCCACCGTGAACCTGTCCGCTGCGAGCGGCTCGCCATCGAGACGGAGCGCGACGAAGTCCAGTTCATCGCCTTCCAGCACCACCGGCGTGCCTTCGAACCCGTCCGCATTGCGTCGCAGGGTCAGCGTGGTCGTCACCAGCGTCGCGGTGGGGTCGAGCTCAAACAGCATATGCACGTCGCTGACCAGAAAGTCCGGCGCGCGATAGTCGGTAAGGCGGATGACGGGGGCGATGTCGGTGCGCATGGGTCCCTCGCACGGTCGGGCGATTCGGCTGACTGATCAGAAGCCTACACCACCCCCCTTGGCTTCGCGAGGCTCGGCGTGGGTGATGATGCGGGCGATATCGGGCCGTGCCTTGCGCGCCAGCCGCTCAAGTTCGTCGACGATGAGATGCACATCGGCGACATTAGCCTGCGGATCGGCGCGGAGATGCAGGCTGACCACCAGACCGCGCGCGGTGCGGCGCACGCGTACATCGTGGATCTGGCTGAGGTCGGGCAGCGCCTTGGCCTCCTCCAGGATCGCCGCCGAAACCTCGATCCGCTCCACCTCGTCCACGTCCTCGCCCACCAGCCCCTGCGCTTCCAGCGGCTCGATGTGGGTTTCCACCTCGGTTTCCGGGCCGAGATCGGCGCGGATGGCGGCCTCCAGCTTGGAGGCGATCTGGTGGGCGGCGGCGAGACTCATCCGCCCGTCCACCTCCAGATCGAGCGACACCGACAGGCGCTTGCCGATGGTCTGCACCGTGACATGGTGCACCGGAATGCGCCGCTTGGCGGCGATCAGGATCACCCGCTCCAGCACGCTTTCATCGTCCATGGCGCGCGGCTCCACCGCGATGGTCGCCTCCGCCTCCGGAATCGCCTGTTGCACGGCCTCCGCCGCCGCCTGTCTGATCTGCTCCACCCGGTCGAGCGGCAGCAGCCGCGGCACGGCGACCAGCGCCTCGACAAACAGGGTTGAGCCAGCCGGGCGCACCCGCACGCGCAACACATCGATGATGCCGTTGATGTCGCGCAGCACGCCGGCAACCTTTTCCTGCGCGCCCTGCGGCGCCGCATCGATCAGCGTATCCACGGTGCGCCGCCCCAGCCGGAAGCCGGCGATCAGGATGAACAGCGCCACCGCGATGGCCGCCACCGCATCGCCCCACGGAAATCCGGCCATCACCGCGCCAAGGCCGATCAGGACCATGGTCGAGCTGATCAGATCCGAGGAGAAATGCAGCGCATCCGCTTCCAGCGCCATCGAGTTGGTCTCGCGCGCCACCTTGGTCAGATGCCGCCAGCGGTTGAAATCCACCAGGATGGAAAATACCAGCACCGCCAGCACCGGCCAGGTGATCACCGGCGCCGCTTCGCTGGCCCACAGCCGGTGCAGCGCCTCGTAGAGCACATAGCAGCCGAGCACGATCAGCAGGCCGGTCTCGCCCAGCGCCGCCACCGCCTCGATCTTGCCGTGGCCGTAGTGATGCTCGTCGTCGGCGGGCTTGTCGGCGCTCCTGACTGCGAACCAGGTAACCATCGTCGCGCCAAGATCGATCAGCGCGTGCCCCGCTTCCGAAATCAGCGCCAGCGAGCCGGACATCACCCCGGCGATCGCCTTGAGAATGGCAATCGCCGCGCTGGCAAACACCGAGATGCGCGCGGCCCATTCTTTCTTCGCGGCGGCATTTTCCAAAGTCGCAGCCATTACCCCTGATCCCGTGCAGCGAGTTCGCTGGCGCCGGCATGGCGCAAAAGCGCGACCATGGCAACCAGTCCCATCAAGGCCACCACGGTCGAGAAGGCGAGCGCGGCATAGGCGCCGAGTGTATCGACTAGCGCCGCGAACACCATCGGCGCCGCAGCTGCCGCCAGCCCCTGCGCGACGATCACCGTGCCCAGATTTTCGCCGTATCCCGCCACGCCGAACAGCCGCAGCACCACCGCCCCGCGCACGATCGTCCACACCCCGTTGCTCATGCCGAGCAGCACGGCAAAGCCGAACCCCGCGACCGCCGCGCCCGGTGCGATCAGCAACAACCCGTAGGCCAACGGAAACCCGGCCGCGACCGCCACGCCAAGCCTCAGCGCATCGAGCCGGGCGCCGGTAATGAGGTCGATGATCCGCGCCGAGGTCTGTGCAATGCCGAAGGTCATGCCCAGCGTCACCACCCACTGGGCCGGCTGGCCGATGGCATGCATGACCGTGACGAACTGGTTGAGCAGCCCCGTCACCAGCAGCGAGTTGAACGCCAGCGCAGCGGCAAACAGCAGCGCTGCCCGGCGCCGCGCCGCCACCGGCAAGCCGATCGCCTTGTGCGCAGCTTCCGCCGCCGCCACCACCTCCGCCGAGGCGCGCCGGATCACCGCCAGATGCAGCGGCAGGCAGACGAGAAGATGGATCAGCGCATAGGCAAGGCAGATCGTGCGCCAGTGCCAGATGTTGAGCAGCCAGTGCGTCAGCGGCCAGAAGACGGTGGACGCCAGCCCGCCCGGCAGCGTCAGCCAAGTGATCGACTGGCGCGCCTCGCCGGGCGCCACCTGCGTCAGCGCGGTGAAAGCGGCGGGATAGAGGATCAGCGGCGCCGCCAGCCCGATCACCAGCCAGGCGCCGAGATAGCTGAGCACGCCCGCGGCCTGCGACAGCGCCAAAAGGCCGGCGGCGGCGAGCAGGGAGCCCAGCGCCATCATCGGCCGCGCCCCGCGCGTATCCATCGCCCGTCCGGCAACCGGCCCGAGCACCGCCCCCAGCACCAGCATGATTGACAGCCCCGCCGCGACCAGAGCCGGGTTGAAGCCGAGATCTGCGGCGATCGGCCCGCCAAGCAGCGTGAGCAGGTAATAGGTCGAGCCCCAGCCGACAATCTGGGTGACGCCGAGCCCGGCCACGGCGAGCGTTGTGGTGCGCGACAGGCGGTTGCGGGGCGGGAAATCGGACATGAAGGGGCATCGGGCCGGTCGCGCCGGCGGCAATCGGCATTGGCAAGGCGGAAGGGCTATATTAGACGGATAATTAAACGACGGCCAGAGGTCGCCGCCCGCCCCCCGTAAAGGATGCGCCCGATGTTTGGTTTGCCTGTTGCCGATCTTCTCTGGCTGGCCGTGGCGCTGCTTGGCGCCGGGGTCATCACCGGCCTGCTGGCAGGGTTGTTCGGGGTCGGCGGCGGCGCGGTGATCGTGCCGGTGCTCTATCAGATCTTCGGCATGGTCGGCGTGCCGGAGGAGGTCAGGATGCATCTATGCGTCGGCACGTCGCTTGCCATCATCATCCCCACATCGATTTCCTCGTTCCGCACACATCTGGCCAAGGGCAAGGCACTGGTCGATGTGCTCAAGGTCTGGGTGCTGCCCGTTGTCGCCGGCGTCATGCTGGGCAGCGCCGTGGCCGCCTGGGCGCCGGGGCAGGTGCTCAAGGGCGTGTTCGTGGTGGTGGCCAGCATCAACGCCTTCAAGCTGCTTGCCGGCCGCGACGATTGGCGGCTCGGCGAGAGCCTGCCCGGCAAGGCGGGGCTCGGCAGCTTCGGCTTTGTCATTGGCCTGGCGTCCTCGCTGATGGGCATCGGCGGCGGGGTGATCGCCAACATGTTCCTCACCCTGTTCGGGGTCTCGATGCACAGCGCGGTGGCGACCTCGGCCGGCCTCGGCGTCATGATCTCCATTCCCGGCGCGCTTGGCTACATGCTGGCCGGCTGGTCGAAGATGGCCCTGCTGCCGCCGCTGTCGCTGGGGTATCTGTCCCTTCTCGGCTTTCTGCTGGTGGCGCCCACATCCACCTATCTCGCTCCCTATGGCGCGCGCCTCGCCCATGCGACGCCCAAGCGCCGGCTGGAGATCGGGTTCGGCATCTTCCTGCTTCTGACGGCGGCACGGTTTGTCCTGAGTATGCTCTGACAAACAAGCACTGAGCGGACCGCCGCCGACAGCATCCGCCCGCGAACACTTGCCTAAAACTGTTCCGTGCGTATCCTGACCAAAGTTATTCTAGCGTGCATTCTGGTCACGGCGCGCCGGAGCGTGGTAACGTGTTGAAATCGTTTGCGGTTGATCATGCGTAAATCTGCTTTGCGCGAATCATCGCAACTTGGACACCGGGGGAGGGACATCGTCATGACGCGTATCGCGCCATGCCTCGTCTCGGTGCTGCTGCTCTCTTCTGCCGCCCAGGCACAGCTCGTCGACATCTCGTCCGATCCTGAAGCGAAGCGCCGCCATGATGCGTTGTTCGCCCAGGTGCTGCAGCGCCCCGGCGATGCGGATCTCAGCCGCCGTTATGCTGCCGTCGCCATAGAGCGCGGCGATTGGGAGGCGGCGATCGGCGCGCTCGAACGCATCGTGTTCAGCCGCCCCGACGATCATCAGGCGCAGGCCGATATCGGCATTCTGTATTTCCGGCTCGGCGCCTATGAGCCGGCGCGCGAGGCGCTGGAGGTGGCCACCGCGCCGACTGCGCCTGCCGACGTGCGCGCCCGTGCCGCCGGCTATCTGGTCGAGATCGAGCGGCGGTTGCAGGCGACGCAATGGTCGTTTTCGGCCCAGGCGGGCCTGCGCTATCAGAGCAACGCCAATGCCGCGCCGATTGGCAACGTCGTGCGCGCGCTCGGCTTCGATACGACGCTGCCGGCGACCTCCACCCGCAAGGCGGACTGGAACGCCTTCGCGCTCGGTTCGGTTCATGTCGTGCACGATCTGCAGACCCAGCGCGGCGATACGATCGAGGCGGGCGTGTCGGCCTATTACGCGCGCCAGTTCCGGCTGAAGTCACTCAATGCGGGGGTGGTGGAAGCGAACCTCGGCCCGCGGCTGGCGCTGGCGCCGGATCTGCTGCCCGGCTGGTCGGTCCGCCCCTACGCCACGCTGGCGGGCATCGGCCTCGGCGATGCGCCCTATATGGGGGCGGCGGGGGGCGGCATCACGCTGGCCATTCCGCTCGGCGGCGTGCTGCTTGAGCCCGGATACGACATCCGCCGCCGCCGCTTCCGCGATACCTCGGACGCGCCGACCAACAGCGACAGCGACGGGCGGTTGCATACCGGATCGCTGCTGGTGTCCGGACGGTTGTCGCCGGCGCTGTCATGGTATGCCAGGGCGACGATTATCCGCACCTCCGCCCGCACGGAGGAGCGGTCCTCCTGGAGCCGAGGGCTCGATCTCGGCTTCCGCTATGCGTTCGATGCGCCGCTGATCGCCCGCAGGCTGACCGTTTCGCCCTTCGCCGGAGTGGCGTATACCTCCTATGACGGTGCCGATCCTGTGGTCGATCCCGACCGTCGCCGCAAGGACCGCGAATGGCGCGCCGGCGCGACACTGGAAGCGCCCCTTGCGGGCAATCTGGGGTTTTCGACCACGGTGCAGTTTGTCAGCAACCGTTCAACTCTGCCCAACTACAAGTCGCGCAACATGAGCGTCACGTTCGGCCCCACGTTGCGATTCTGAGGGAGACACCCGATGGCGAAGATGCCCGTGGCAGGACTGCTGGCTGCTGCCCTGTTGATCCTGACGGCCGCCGGCGCGCGGGCCGAGGCGATCGGCACCGCCAGCGCAGTGCATCCCAATGCCGAGGGCAAGCGCGAAGGCGGCGCCCGCCGGGTGCTGGAAGTCGGCAATACGGTGCTGTTCCGCGAGACCATCACCACCGGCGCCACGGGGTCGGTGCAGCTCCTGTTCAAGGACAAGACCACGCTGACCGTTGGCCCCAACAGCCATCTCGTCATCGACGAGTTCGTCTATGATCCCGCCTCCGAGACCGGGCGCATGGCCGCCACGCTGACGCGCGGCGCGCTGCGCTTCGTCGGCGGTCAGACCAGCCATACCGGCGGCGCCACCATCCGCACGCCTGTGACCACGCTCGGGGTGCGCGGCGGCGTGGCATCGGTGCGCCACGATGCCAAGGCGGGCACGCGCGTCATCAACCACTTCGGCAAGGTATCGGTGGAATCGGCCGCAGGATCGGAGCTGATCCGCCGCTCCGGCTTTGCGACCTCCATCGGGGGCGGCACGGATGCGACTTTGCGCCGCATCTCCCGCGCCGAGATGCAGGAGCAGAACGCGGCGCTGATGCCGCCGCGCCAGGCCGCCGCCCGCAAGGCCGCCGCCCAGGCGGCGCAGGCGGCTGCGGCGAGCAGTTCAGCGTCTTCATCCGACGCTTCCAGCGTGTTCGCCGTGCAGGCGGCGACGACATCGAGCGCGGCGGCGGGGTCCGCATCGGCCGGCGGGCAGGGGGCTGCCGCCCGCGCCGCCGAAGCGGCGATTGGCACTGCCACAACGGCCCGCCAGGCTGCGCTGCTGCCAGACATCGCACCGGCCGACGCCGTCACCGACGGCGATCCCACGCGCCGGCGGCCCGGGCACACGTCCAATGGGCACGGGCGGGGGCGCGGGCATGGGCACGGGCATAGGCACGGGCATAAGGACTGACACAAACCCTGTCATTCTGGCAGAATCCTGGACGCCTGCGCCACGCGCGCCGGGCGTGATTGCCTTTGTTTTCCTGATCTCTACGCCTTTTTCGGCGCTTGGCGCCGGGCGTCATGGCTGATTAAATGCGCGCCATGAGAAAATGAGGCGCGGGTGTTCTCCGTGCCTGGAGGACGGCCATGCGGATGCGGACGGCGCTGATTTCGGACATCCACGGCAATCGCGAAGCGCTCGCCGCCTGCCTGGCCCACATCCAGCGCAACCCGGTCGATCGCATCATCTTCATGGGCGACATCGTCGGCTACGGCGCCGATCCGGTCTGGTGTCTTGAAACCGTCATGAGCCATTGCGAGAAGGGCGCGCTGGCGCTGCTCGGCAATCACGACGAGGCGGTGTTCAAGCTCGAAACCGACATGAATGCCGCCGCCCTGCAGGCCATCGAGTGGACCCGCACCAAGATGAGCAATGAGCATCGCGCCTTCCTCAAGGAGATGCCGCTGCTCAAGGAAGAGGGCGAGATTCTCTTTGTCCACGCCAGCGCCGCCGGCCCGCATACCTGGCCCTATGTCATCCATACCCGCGATGCCGATGCCTGCATGCGTTACACCACACGCCGGGTGACGATCTGCGGTCATGTCCACCGGCCGCAGTTCTTCCACGCGCCCGATGGCCGGCCGATCGAGGCGTTCACGCCGCCGCCGGGTATCGGCATGCCGCTGCTCAAGGGCCGTCGCTGGGTGGTGGTGCTGGGCTCGACCGGGCAGCCTCGGGATGGTAATCCGGCCGCAGCCTATTCGGTTCTCGATTCCGAGACCGGCAAGATCACCATGTATCGCATACCCTATGATATCGAGTCCGCCGCCCGCAAGATTCGCGCGGCAGGGTTGCCGCCGCGTCTGGCGGACCGCCTGTTCACGGGCTCGTAAACCCGAGGTCTGAATGTCTGATGAGGTGCGGTCGCAACGCGACCTGGTGCCGGGGGCCGTTCTCGACGGCTTCCGCCTGGAGAAGATGATCCACAAGGGAGGCATGGCCGTCATCTGGGAGGCCAGCCGCCCCGACGTTTCCATGCCGATCGCCATCAAGATCCCGATGATCGGGGAGGGCGACGAGGCAAGTTCCATCGTCGGCTTCGAGATGGAGCAGATGATCATGCCGATGCTGTCGGGCAAGCATGTGCCCAAGCTGTTCGGCATCGGCGACATCACCGCGCTGCCCTACTTGGCCATGGAGCGGGTGCAGGGCAAGACCCTCACCGAGATCGCCGGCAAGCTGCCGATGGTGCCCGAGGAAGCGGCCCGCCTGGCCGCCCGCATCGCCACCGGCCTGATCGAGCTGCACCGGCAGGATGTCATCCATTTCGATCTGAAGCCCGCCAATATCCTGTTTCGCGATGCGACCGGGGACGCGGTGTTTGTCGATTTCGGCCTGTCGCGGCACGCCAAGCTGCCCGATCTGTTCTCCGAGGAAATCCGCGTGCCGATGGGCACCGCTCCCTATATTGCGCCCGAACAGGTGCTGCGCAATCGCACCGATCCGCGCTCCGATCTCTATTCGCTGGGCGCGATCCTTTATGAACTGGTCACGGGCGAGCAGCCGTTCGGCTCGCCGGACTCCACCAAGGGCCTGAAGCGCCGCATCTGGGCCGAGCCGCGCCCGCCGCGCACTATCAACAAGGACGTGCCCGAATGGTTGCAGGAAATCATCCTGCGCTGTCTGGAGCCGGACCCGACCAAGCGCTACGCCTCGGCCCGCCAGCTCGCCTTCGATCTGTCACATCCTGACCGCGTACCGCTCACCGCCCGCGCCACCAAGACCACGCGCGCCGGATGGTTCAAGGTCTGGCGCCGCCGCCGCTTCAAGGCGATTCCGAAGGCGCTGACGACGCATGCCGCACCGCAGGGCGTCAATACCGCGCCGATCGTCATGGCGGCGATCGATCTGTCGCCCGGCCACGAGGCGCTGGCCGAGAAGGTGCTCGATCACGTCGACCGCATCCTGTCGACCCAGCCGGAAGCGCGGCTCGCCTGCGTCAACGTGCTCAAGACCTCGCTGCTCAGTGTCGATGAAAGTGTCGACGAGGAGGGGCGCAACATTCACCTCCAGCATCTGGCCGAACTCAAGCACTGGGCGCGCCCGCTCGGCCGCTCTGCCGAGCGTGTCACCTTCCATGTGCTCGAAGGGGTCGATCCGGCCAAGGTCATCATCGATTTTGCCACCGACAACCACGTCGATCACCTGATCATGGGCGCGCGCGGTCATTCGGCGGCACGGCGCTATCTCGGCTCGGTCTCGACCCAGGTGGTGGCGGAGGCGGCCTGTTCGGTCACCGTGGTGCGCCTGCCGCTGACCGACGAGGATGCGGCGGCGAGCTGATCGCCGGGCCACAAAAAACTGGCGAAGCGACGCCACCCTGCTGTAAGTGCGGCGCATGCGCTTTTCCGTGGCCCCCATGCTCGATTGGACCGACCGGCACTGCCGGGCGTTCCACCGCACGCTGACGCGGCGCGCGCTGCTCTATACCGAAATGGTGACGACCGGGGCTGTTCTGCACGGCCCGCGTGACCGGCTGCTGGGGTTTTCGTCGGTGGAGCATCCGCTGGCGGTGCAACTCGGGGGCTCAGACCCGGCCGATCTGGCCGAAGCCGCCCGCATCGCGGTCGGCTATGGCTACGATGAGGTCAACCTCAATGTCGGCTGCCCTTCCGACCGGGTGCAGAACGGCCGCTTCGGCGCCTGCCTGATGCGCGAGCCGACGCTGGTTGCCGCTTGCGTGGCGGCGATGAAGCAGGCGGTCCATGTGCCGGTGACCGTGAAATGCCGCATTGGCGTCGACGATCAGGACCCGGATGTCGCGCTCAACGCGCTGGCCGATGCGGTGGTCGCCGCCGGCGTTGACGGGCTGATCGTGCATGCGCGGAAAGCCTGGCTGAAGGGGCTCAGCCCGCGCGAGAACCGCGAGGTGCCGCCACTCGATTATGACATCGTGTTTCGCCTGAAGGCGCGGCTGCCGCAGTTGCCGGTGGTCATCAACGGCGGCATCGGTTCGCTGGCAGAGGCGGAGGCGCTGCTCGCCCCGCGCGCCGGTGTTGCGCTCGACGGGGTGATGCTCGGCCGCGCCGCCTACCAGTCGCCGGCGCTGCTGCTCGGCGTGGACAGCGCCTTTTATGGCGAGGCGCCGCCCGCCGCCGATGCGCAGGCCGTGCTCGCCGCCTATCGCCCCTATGTGGTTGCGCGGCTGGCCGAAGGCGTGCCGCTGCATGCGATGACGCGGCATATCCTCGGCCTGTTCCAGTCCGTGCCCGGTGCGCGGCAGTTCCGCCGTCACCTGTCGGTGGAAGGGGTGCGTGCCGGCGCAGGGATTGACGTCTATGATCGGGCTTTGGCACTTATTCGCGAGGCGGCCGAGCGTCGAGCCGCCTGAGAGAAACGACCCGTGACACCAGAAGAAGTCTCCGCCCGCGTTCGCGCGAGTTTTTCCCGTCAGTCGGTGATGGACAGCATCGGCGCCCGCATGGTCGAGGCGGCGCCGGGCCATGTGGTGATCGAACTGCCGATGGCCGATCACATCCTTCAGCAGCACAGCTTCGTGCATGGCGGGGTGATCGGCATGATCGCCGACAGCGCGGCGGGTTATGCGGCGCTGTCGCTGATGCCGGCCGACAAGGCCGTGCTGACCGGCGAATACAAGATCAACTTTCTCGCCCCCGCCGCCGGCCACACCTTTCGCGCCGAGGGCAAGGTGATCCGCGCCGGCAAGCGCATGCATGTGGCGATGGCCGATGTCTATGCGGTGGACGGCGGCAGCCGCCGCCACATCGCCATCCTGCTCGCCACCATGATGGTGATCGACCGCACCCCCGACATGGTGGATTGAGCTTTTCCGAGGCAAGTGAACCCCGGTTCGCGTGAAGAAGATGCGAAAAGCAAAATACCGGGCGCCTTGGTCGAATGCAGAGTGCAGGTCACTCTGCCCTCAGGATCAGCCGGTCGCCGCTGACCTCGTAGGATTTGAGTTCGTTGAGAAAACCGTGGCCGAGCAGGCTGCGCCCGAGCGCGCCGGGTTTTGAGACGGTGGCCTTCACGTTGACCAATTCGATCGGCCCCACCTTCAGCCGGGCCAGCGTCACCGGTGCCACCTGCGCCTCGCCGTTGGCGGTCATCACCGGAATGCGATAGGCATCCGGCGGCGGCGTGATGCCGGCGCGTTTTGCATCCTCCGCCGCGATCGAGATGCCGCTCGCTCCGGTATCGAACAGGAAGCGCACATCTGTGCCGTTGATGGCGCCATCGACCAGGAACATGCCGCCGCGCCCGCGCGTCACCACCAGTTCGCGGCCCTCGTTGACCACCATGCCGGGCACGAACACGCCTGCGGTGCGCAGCGCCAGCGCCTTCAGATCGTGGCGCAGACCGTAGAGCGCCGCGACGATGACCAGCGCCGCCACCCAGAACAGCAACGCCTTGAGATCTTCGCGCAGGTTGCGGAATCCGCCCGAGAAGAAGCCGATGCCGACGAACGAGGCCAACACAGCGGCATAGGCCAGGTGCATCAGATCGTCCTGATCCAGCGATTGCCAGCGCGCCTCCCCGCCCACGACCAGCGACAGCGCGATCAGCACGGCCACGATGCCGGCGGAAATCATCAGGGCGCGCATCATTCCTCCACCAAGGTTGCAGCACGGTGCCCGGCAAATCCCTATGCCGCGCTCCAGCGTCCGGCTATAGCAGGGCCGGGTTTTGCAATGCGACAGGGATAACATGGGGCCGACCGGCATTCCGTTCAATGACATCCGCGCGCTGGCGACCATGCTGCCGCCGCCCGACGGCGAGGCGATGGCGGCGGTGACGGCACGCACTGCGCGGCTGGCCAAACCTGTCGGGGATCTGGGGCGGTTGGCGGAGATTGCCATCTGGCTGGCCGGCTGGCAGGGACGCCCCATGCCGGAGGTCACCCGCCCGCTGGTGGCGGTGTTCGCCGCCGCCCACGGCGTCGCCGGGCATAACATCGCCGCGCTTCCGAGCGCAGCGGGGCCGGCGCAGCTCGCCGATCTTGCAGCCGGCGGCGGCGCCATCAACGCGCTGTGCGCCAGCGCCGACATCGGCCTCAAGATGTTTGAACTGGCGCTGGAAGTGCCGACCCGCGATTTCACCGTTGAGGCCGCGCTGGACGAACGCGATTGCGCCGCCACCATGGCCTTCGGCATGGAGGCGCTGGCCGGCGGCACCGACCTTCTCTGCCTGGGCGAAATCGGCATTGGCAACAAGGTTGCCGCCGCCGCGATGGCGAGGGCGCTGTTTGGCGGGGCGACCGCGGACTGGATCGGCCCGCCGGAAGGTGCTGATGCGGCGCTGCGTGCCCGGCAGGCGGCGGTCATCGATCAGGCGCTGGGCCTGCACGGTCCGTTTTTGGCTGATCCGCTGGAGGTGTTGCGCCGGCTCGGCGGTCGCGAGATCGCGGCGGCGGCGGGCGCCATCCTCGCCGCGCGTCTGCAACGCATTCCGGTCATTCTCGACGGCTTTGCCATCACTGCGGCGGCGGCGGTGCTGCATCGGCTGGCACCCGATGCGCTCGATCATTGCCTGGCCGGGCATGTGTCGGCGGAACCGGGCCACCGCCGGCTGCTGGCTCTGCTCGGCAAGCCGCCGCTGCTCGATCTCGGCATGGATCTGGGGCAGGGCACCGGTGCCGCGCTGGCGGCAGGCATCGTGCGTGCCGCGGTCGCCTGCCATCGCGACATGGCCGAGGGGGAAACCCAGACGTTGAATTGAGGATTGGAGCGGTCCCTCGCTCGGCGCTGAACGCGGGGCCTGCAGGTGGCCTTATACCAACGGCCCTGTCGAATGACCCACCGGGTCATGACGGGCGGTTGGTGAGGAGCAAAACGACGCCGAGCCTTTGCGAGGGGCGGCCGAAGCCGACCTTTCCCTGGAAAGGTCAAAGCTGAGGGCCACTGGTATTACGCGGCCTTAGGGCTGCGGCGCAGGGTCGGGGAAGCCACCGGCCCGAGCGCCTGCATGACGCGCTGCGGCGGGAAGGTGGCGATCACCTCGGTGCCTTCGCGCACCTTGGAGCGCAGCACGAAGTTACCGCCGTGCAGTTCGACGAGGCCCTTGACGATCGGCAGGCCGAGGCCGGTGCCCGGTTCGGCGGATTTCATCGCCTGAGAGCCGCGCCCGAAGGTCTCCAGCACCAGCGGGATCTCATCCTCCGGAATGCCGGCGCCGTTGTCGCGGATCGACACATACTGCCCGCCGCGCGAGGTCCAGCCGACCTTGATGGTGATCTCGCTTCCCTGCGGTGTGAACTTGATGGCGTTCGACAGCAGGTTGAGCACGACCTGGCGAATGGCCCGCTCGTCGGCCCACAGGCGCGGCAGGTGCGGCTCGTAGGTGTCCTTGATCTTGAGGTCGCGCTTCTTGGCGCGGATGTCGAGCATGTGCCGGCAGTCCTCGACGAGGCCGGCGAGATCGATCGCCTCCTCATTGAGCGTGTAACGCCCGGCCTCGATACGCGACAGATCGAGCACCTCGTTGATGAGCGAGAGCAGGTGCTCGCCGCTCGAATGAATATCGTTGGAATATTCCTTGTATTGCGGCACGGCGTGCGGGCCGAACAATTCGCCCTGCATCACTTCCGAGAAGCCCAGAATCGCATTGAGCGGCGTGCGCAGCTCGTGACTCATCGTGGCCAGGAAGCGCGACTTGGCGAGATTGGCATCCTCCGCGCGCTTGCGTGCCTCGTCGGAGCGGGATTTCTCCTGCTCCAGCTCGCCGATCAGATCGTCTTTTTCCGCGCGATAGGCCAACGTTTCAAGCTGCGAATTGAACAGCCGCCTCGACAGCACGTAGGCAAACACCACCACGCCGCCGACCATGAGCAGCAGCACGACGTTCGACATCATCGTGCCCTGATTGAGGATCTTGGCCACGCCGGTGAGGGAACCGATGAGATTGGCCAGCACCACCGGCCGCATCGTCGCCGCCATGATGGAGCTGACCGCCATGAACAACAGCAGCGAGAACAGAACCACCAGCGAGGCGCTGTCGGAGGGGGGGTCGCCGACCACCGAGGTCAGTCCGCTCCAGCTCAGCGCCAGCGAGAATTCGGCGATGACGAAACGCATCTGCCAGCCCGTCACGACAGCCGATGCACCGTCTGCCTCAGCCTTTTTGACAAAGTAGTGGCAGAGCAGGTGATAGATGGCCGTGGTCAGCATGACGGCGGCGAGCCACATGCCGATCAGCACCGGATTGCCCCAGGACAGCGCGGACGCCGCCGGCAGGAAAGCCAGCAGCATCAGCGGGCCGGAAGCCCCGATGCGTGCCTGCGCGAAGGTGGTGGCAAGCTCGGTTTCGAATGCGCGATTGAGGCCGGCGGAAGAGGTCAACCGCTCGCGCGTGTCCTTCAGCGTGCGCTGCACACCCTTTCGGCGCTTGGCGGCGAGTTCTTCATCGCCCGATTTGCGCTCGATGGCATCGGCTGTGACGTCGACTAGGGGCATGCTTGTATCGGGTGATATTTCGCAGGGTGACAGACAATCGATGCATTATGCGGTGGGAAACGTTAAAACCTGATTCACTTGGCACCGGAATTTTGCGGCACCGCCAAGTCTTGCCATCGTTAAGATTATGCGGCTGTCGACTTTGCTTGCCCTGATCGCGCTTGGCGCGCTGTTTGTCTGGTCGGCACGGGTGATGGACCGGCCCGACCCGCGCGATCCCCTGTCCAACGGTGCGGCGCAGGCGGTGGATGGGGATTCACTGCGCCTCAACGGCCAGATGATGCGCCTTCAGGGTATCGATGCCCCTGAGTTCAACCAGACCTGTCAGCGCGACGGACGCGATGTGAACTGCGGGCGCGAGGCCGCCGCTGCCTTGCGCAAGCTGCTGGCGCGCGCACCAGTCACCTGTGTTGGCGACCGGCACGACCGCTATCAACGTCTGCTGGTCACCTGCCGCAGCATGGGGGTCGACATTGCCGCGGCGCAGGTGCGTGCCGGCATGGCGGTTGCGACCGAAGACTATTTCGTCGAAGAGGCCGAGGCACGCAATGAGGGGCGTGGCCTGTGGGCCGGCACGTTCGACCAGCCGCGCGACTGGCGCGCCGCCCACCCGCCGCCGCTAGTGCCGCCGGCCGGAGCGCCAGCGACGCCGGGCAAGCCCGCCGCGGTGCCAACGCCGCCGCAGCGACCCTAGAGCATGCCGTGTTCATACGGAAGCAATTCTGTTCTCGTGCGTCTCAGTGATCCAAGCGGAGGTCGGCGAAGAGCGTATCCGTCGATACGGTCGAGCCGGCGTCCAAACTCACGCGCCAGCCGCCCGAAAACCTGAGAAGGCGGGCGCCTTTTGATCCAAATTTCCGACAAAGCCCCTTGGCCATACGGGAGTATGCCCTGCGGGTCTTTCCCGACCCTTGGATCAAAAGGCACGCCGCAGAATGGTTCCGTATAAACACGGCATGCTCTAACCGGCGCGTGCGCCAGCGCACAGCGATCGCCATTGTTGCAACTAGCCTGATCCCGACGCCAACGCCCAATGGCGTCAGTTCAAGCGAACCAACTTCTGAGCGCGGCCTTCACCGGCCGCGTTTTCTTTTGCGCGCCGGTCAAGGCTTTCCTTGATGCCGACGTCATGGCATGGTCGCGATAGTTCAGGAGAGAACCATCATGAAGCTCTACGATGGGGGCCGCGTGCCGAACGCCCGCCGTGTCCGGGTGTTTCTGGCCGAGAAGGGGATCGCCGTGCCGATGGAACCGGTCGATCTCGGCCGCAAGGAGCACAAGACGGAAGGGTTCTCCGCGCTCAATCCGCTGCATCGCGTGCCCGTTCTGGTGCTCGACGATGGCACGGTGCTGACCGAAACCATCGCCATCTGCCGCTATTTCGAGGAAGCGCAACCGGCCCCGCCGCTGTTCGGCGAGGGCGCGCGCGGCAAGGCGCTGGTGGAAATGTGGCAGCGTCGGCTGGAGTTGGAGCTGTTCCTGCCGGTCGCCCATGTGTTTCGCCACCTGCACCCGGCGATGGCCGATTTCGAGGTGCCGCAAGTGGCCGCCTGGGGTGAGGCGAACAAGGACCGCGTCATCGACTATCTCGCCCAGCTCGACCGCGATCTCGCCGGCAAGGATTTCGTGGCCGACAATCGCTTTTCGGTCGCCGACATCACCGGCCTGATCGGCATCGATTTCATGAAGGCGGCGAAGCTGCAGGTGCCGGACTCCTGTGCCAATGTTCTGCGCTGGCACGCCGGTCTTGCCGCCCGTCCGAGTGCCCGGGCGTGAGGTGGTCGGCTTTCCTGCTGCTGCCGCTGGCGATCGTCGGCGCGGCAGCCGCCAGCGAGGAGCGCGGTGCCCAGCAGATGCCGGCCCCGCCGCGCGCCCTCACGGGCGAGGAACTCAAGAGCGAGATCACCGGCAACACACTGACCGGGCGCCACGCGTCCGGCATGCCCTACAGCGAATACCATTCGCCGGACGGGCGCATCTATGGCCACAACAACCATGTTCCGGTGCGCGACGGCTGCTGGGTCATCCGTGCCGACGAGGTGTGCTACACCTACGAAAAGGGGCCGGCGCCGGGCGTTTTCTGCTGGCGCTTTTTCCGCGCGCCGGGTGGCTACACCATTCTTCTGCCCAGCACCGGCACGGTCGGCACCGCCAAGCTGGAAACCGGCAACCCCTATCGCCATGACGACGGCGGCGAACCCTGGTCCTGTGACGCGCTGCTGTCGATGAATCTGCTTCCCCGGAGAGCCCTGCCATGACCTACAAGACCCTGCTTGTCACCGTTGAGGATCGCGTCGCGACGCTGACCCTCAACCGCCCGGAGAAGCTGAATGCCTTTTCCGCCGGCATGCATGCCGACCTGCGCGAGGCGCTGAAGGCCGCCGCCGCCGACACGGGCGTGCGCGCCGTGGTGCTGACCGGCGCGGGGAGGGCGTTCTCGTCCGGCCAGGACCTGACCGAGGACCTGCCGCGCCATCCCGATGGGCGGTTCGACCTGTCCGGCCCGCTGATGCGCGATTACAACCCGCTGGTCGAGACGCTCATGGCCTACCCCAAGCCGGTGATCGCAGCCGTCAACGGCCCGGCGGTCGGCGCGTCCATGAACATCGCGCTCGCCTGCGACATCGTGGTGGCGGCACGCTCGGCCTATCTGCAGGAAGGTTTCGCCAAGATCGCGCTGGTCCCCGATGCCGGCGGCACCTACATCCTGCCGCGCCTGGTCGGCGTCAAACGTGCGCTCGCCCTCTGCCTGACCGCCGATCGTGTCGGCGCTGACGAGGCCGAGCGCATGGGGCTGGTCTACAAGGTATTCGACGATGGCGCTTTCGCCGGTGAGGTGAAGGCGCTGGCCAAGAAGCTGGCCGACGGCCCTGCCCATTGTTTCGGCCTCATCAAGCGGGCGCTCGGCGCCAGCGCCGACAACGATCTTGCCGCCCAGCTCGCCGTGGAGGCGGACATGCAGCAACAGGCGGCCGACCATCCCGACTTCATGGAAGGGGTGATGTCCTTCCTGCAGAAACGGGCGCCGAACTTCCGCTGAACGGGGGGAGCCCGCCCGCGCTCTGAAACACCCGGCGCGCGCCGGCTGCCATGGCCGCAAAAGAAAACGGCGCCTTGCGGCGCCGTTTCCGTCTTGACTGCTGTCGCAATCCTCAGCCGCGCTGGCGGGTGCGGATCATGAAGTTGTCATAGGTGTACTCAGCGATCTGCCACCACAGATAGCCGTCGTTGCGGAAGGCCATGTGCGAGTCATGGACCTTCTTGAACGCGGGGTTCTTGGCGTTGGTCTCGGCATAGACCTCGTTGGCAGCCTTCAGGCAGGCGTCCATGACTTCCTGCGGATAGGCGCGCAACTGGGCGCCGCCGTTGCGGACGAGGTCGATCAGCGCGGTCGGGTTGCGGGCGTCATACTTGGCCTGCATGTCGTTGTCGGCGAGATGCGCGGCGGTCTCGAAGATCGCCTTGTAGTTCTTCGGCAGCTCGTTCCACTTGGCGGTGTTGACGAGGAACTTCAGCAGGGCGCCGCCTTCCCACCAACCCGGATAGTAGTAGAACGGAGCGACCTTGTTGAAGCCGAGCTTCTGGTCGTCATAGGGACCGACCCACTCGGCGCCGTCGATGGTGCCCTTTTCGAGCGCCGGATAGATGTCGCCGCCGGCGATCTGCTGCGGCACCGCGCCGAGCTTGGACAGCACCTGGCCGGCGAAGCCGCCGATGCGCATCTTGAGGCCCTTGAGATCGTCGACGGTCTTGATTTCCTTGCGGAACCAGCCGCCCATCTGGCAGCCGGTGTTGCCGCCCATGAAGCCGATCATGTTGTACTTGGCGTAGAACTCGTTCATCAGCGCCAGACCGCCACCATGCATCATCCAGGCGTTCTGCTGGCGGGCATTGAGGCCGAACGGCACAGCGGTGCCGAAGGCGAAGGTCGGATCCTTGCCGATATAGTAGTACGGCGCCGTGTGGCAGACTTCGACGGTCGCGTTGGTGACCGCGTCGGCAGCCTGCAGGCCGGGAACGATTTCGCCCGCCGCGAACACCTGAATCTGGAACTTGTTGTCGGTGGCCTCAGCCACATACTTGGCCATCACTTCCGCAGCGCCATAGATCGTGTCCAGCGACTTCGGGAAGCTGGACGTCAGACGCCACTTCACCTCAGGCGCGGACTGAGCAATGGCAGGTGCGGCAACGGCAGTGGCGGCAAGGCCGGCACCTGCGGTGAGAAACTGACGACGCTTCATACTGTCTCCTCCCGGGATAGACGGTTGAAAAAATTCTTCGCGCCATCAGGGACGGCACGCTGGCCCTTACAAAGCACGAAACCTTGCCCGCTGGCAAATGCTCTCAGCGGAAATGGGACGAAAAAACGCACAATGTTAATGGCGGAATTCCGAGCCGTTCCGAATGCTTAGCTCTCGAATACGATCTTCGGCGCACTGCGCGCCATCGATCCGCTCGAAAGGCTGTCCCACACCGTCCGCGCCACCGCCAGATAGGCAGCGGCATGCGGCCCGTCCGGGTCGGTGATGACGATAGGGCGTCCGGCGTCGGAATTCTCGCGGATGGCCATCGCCAGCGGGATTTCGCCGAGGAACGGGGCGCCGATCTTCGCCGCTTCCGCCCTGGCGCCGCCGTGGCCGAAAATGTCGTGCCGGGCGCCGCAACTGGGGCAGATGAAGGTGGACATGTTTTCGACGACGCCGAGAATCGGCACGTCGACCTTGCGGAACATGGTGATGCCGCGCCGTGCGTCGATCAGCGCCAGATCCTGCGGCGTCGAGACGATCACCGCGCCGGACAGCGGCACGTTCTGCGCCATGGTCAACTGTGCATCGCCGGTGCCGGGCGGCATGTCGACCACCAGCACGTCGAGTTCGCCCCAGGCCACCTCGCGCAGCATCTGCTGGATCGCGCTCATCACCATCGGTCCGCGCCAGATCATGGCGCTGTCCTCCTCGACGAGGAAACCGATCGACATCACCTTCAGCCCGTAGCCGTCGAGCGGCTGCAACAGGTTGTTGCTGCCCATCACCGGCCGTCCGGTCAGGCCGAACAGTTTGGGCATCGACGGGCCGTAGACATCCGCATCAAGCACGCCGACTTTGAGGCCGAGCCGCTGCAGCGACAGGGCGAGATTGGTCGAGGTCGTGGATTTGCCGACGCCGCCCTTGCCGGAGGCGACCGCGATGATGTGCTTGATGCCCGGAACTTCCAGCTTGCTGGCCCCGCCTTGCGCCGGCCGCGCCGCCGGTTGTGCGGGTGCTGCCTGCGCCGCGCGCTCGGCGGTCAGCGTCACCACCGCGCCCTTGAGCCCCGGAACGCCCGCCGCCGCTGCCTCCGCCGCCTTGCGCATTGCCTCCATCGCGCCGGCTCTTTTGGGGTCGATGGCGATCGAGAAATAGGCCTTGCCGGCGGCAATGGCGATCTGCGACATCACGCCCGAGCGGGGCAGGGGAGTCTTGCCATCCGGGCCAGGAACAGAAGCGAGGGCGGCAAGGACGGCTTCGGGGCTGCTCATGCATGAACCTTCATCTGGAAAACGTCAGCCTGACTTTGGACAGAATGCCGGCCCGCTGGTCAACTGTTTCCTTGGAGGCAGGATGTCGCCCCTTCCCCTCGGGCGGACGTCGGGGTAAGGGCTTGTCTGACAACCGGCTGGCCTGACGAGGAGTGAACGATGGCGAAGGTGGCATTTCTGGGACTTGGCGTGATGGGCTATCCCATGGCCGGGCATCTGAAGGCGAAGGGTGGTCATCAGCTCACGGTTTACAACCGCTCGGCGGAGAAAGCGGCCAAATGGGTCGCCCAGCACGGCGGCGCCAGCGCGCCCACCCCGCGCGAAGCCGCCAAGGGGCAGGACTTCGTCTTTGCCTGCGTGGGCAACGACGATGACCTGCGCGCCGTCACTATCGGGGCGGAGGGCGCCTTCCACAGCATGGCGAAAGGCAGCGTGTTCGTCGACAACACCACTGCCAGCGCTGAGGTGGCGCGCGAACTGGCGGCAGAGGCGGAAAAGCGCGGCTTTTCTTTCATTGATGCGCCCGTCTCTGGCGGGCAGGCGGGAGCCGAGAACGGTCTGCTCACGGTGATGTGCGGCGGCGAGGCGGCGGCCTATGCGCGTGCCGAGCCGGTGATCATGGCCTTTGCCCGCGCCTGCCGGCTGCTTGGCCCCTCCGGCGCCGGGCAGCTGACCAAGATGGTCAACCAGATCTGCATTGCCGGGCTGGTGCAGGGCCTCGCCGAGGGGGTGCATTTCGCCAAGAAGGCCGGGCTTGATGTCGAAGCGCTGCTCGATGTGATCTCCAAGGGGGCCGCCGGCTCCTGGCAGATGGAGAACCGCGGCAAGACCATGAACGCCGGCAAGTACGATTTCGGTTTCGCCGTCGACTGGATGCGCAAGGACCTGTCGATCTGCCTCGCCGAGGCGCGCCGTAACGGTGCCAACCTGCCGGTGACCGCGCTGGTCGATCAGTTCTATGCCGAAGTGCAGAAGATGGGCGGCCGCCGCTGGGACACCTCCAGCCTGATGGCACGGCTGGAGCGCTGAAAGTCTGAAACGGAAAGCGGCGTAACGGGCCCCCGCTACGCCGCAAAATCCTGCGGGGCGTGAGCCCCGCGACGCCTCACGCCGCTCCGTCGTCAACCAGGCCGGTCAATGGGAAGCGGCGGGCCGAACAGGCTGGCCACCACCTCGCCGGAGCGGCCCAGCCGGTGCCGTTCACCCGCCGTGCGGGCATGCGCCGGCACGGGCAGGCAGGGGACGGTCGCGGAGGTCGGGAAAGCAAACAAGCGAGGCAAACGCATGGGCCTGTCTCCTCTGTGGAGGCGCCCGGAAGGTTTCGCCCGGTCGCGGCGTCCCTTCCGGATCGCGACGCACCCAGCCTGCGCGAGGCGCCTTTCCAAAAGGTTAACGGAGCAGGCCAGCGCAGCGATGAACACTGGAAAAGGTAAAACCTTGAGCCTGCGCCCAAGGCTGTATCCACCGTTGTGCCGCAGCACTTTGTTGACGAAAAAGGCGGCCCGGAGGCCGCCTTTTCCATTTCTCTTCGGCTGAAGCCGCTCAGAACTTCGGCGGTGCGAGGTCTATCGCCGGCGCCCCGAGGCCGCCGCCGCCGATGTTGTTGAGCTGCTCCATCGCCTTGGACGGATCGACCTTCGGCTTTTCAGGCTTCTTTTCGATCACCATCGACGGCGTCAGCATCACCAGCGTCACCATGATGAGCTGGATGATCACGAACGGCACCGCGCCCCAGTAGATCTGGCCGGTGGTGACCGGATCGGTCAGCTTGCCGGTGACGCGATCGTTGTAGGGCTCCTTCGGTGCCACCGAGCGCAGGTAGAACAGCGCAAAGCCGAACGGCGGATGCATGAAGCTGGTCTGCATGTTGACGCCCATCATAATGCCGAACCAGACGATCATCGCCTTCTTGATTTCCGATTCCGTCGTCAGGTTGAAGGACCTCGCAATCTCCAGCGCCGTGGGATCGGTGGTGAAGATGGCTTCCGCCGCCGGTCGTATCAGCGGGATGACGATGAACGCCAGTTCGAAGAAGTCGAGGAAGAAGGCCAGCAGGAACACGGCGATGTTGATGAGGATCAGGAAGCCGTAGAAACCGCCGGGCAGCGACTTCAGATGCTCCTCGACCCACACATGGCCGTTCACCCCGTAGAAGGTGAGCGAAAAGATGCGCGCACCCACCAGGATGAAGATGACGAAGGCCGACAGCTTGGCCGTCGATTCCGTCGCCTGCCGGATGATCGTCCAGTTGAACCGGGCCGGATCGTTCGACAGGAAGCGCTTGAAGGCCGCCAGCAACAGCGCGCCCGAGGCGCCCATCGCGCCACCTTCGGTCGGCGTGGCGACGCCGATGAAGATCGTGCCGAGCACCAGGAAGATCAGCGCCAGCGGGGGCACCATCACGAACGTCACCTGCTGGGCCAGCTTCGACAGGAAGCGGAAGCCCAGGAAGGACGAGCAGATCCAGTTGAGCACGGCAATGACGAAGGCAACCGTCACCGCCACCGACATGGTCAGGATCACATAGTCCGCGCCACCGCTAACCGAGGTGGTCGCCATGTAGGCCATGGCAATGCCTGCGGACAGCACCGTGAGGAACAGCAGCGACAGCAGACCGCGCTCGTCACCGCCCGCCCCGGCAACCTTGACCAGGCGGAACGCCGAGAGGCCGAGCCAGCCGAGGAACACAACCTGCAGCACCGCCCAGATCTTGGCGCCCCAGAAGCCGGCAAACCCCGCCTGGATGCCGGACAGCATCGCCGGCCCCTTGAACACGAGGAAGGCGCCGATGGTGGCCAGCAGCAGCAGCGCGTTGACGCGGGCAATCCGGTCACGCACCGCCGGCTCCTTCTCCTTGAAGCCGATCGCTTCCAGCGGCAGGCCGGGCGCCGCGTTCGGAGCGAGCATCGTCACCAGAAACACATAGCCCGCATACATACTGGACAGCACAAGGCCCGGCACGAAGGCGCCCTCGTACATCGAGCCGACGTCCGCGGCGAGCTGGTCGGCCAGCACGATCAGCACCAGCGACGGCGGGATGATCTGCGCCAGCGTGCCCGAGGCGGCAATGACGCCCGAGGCGAGCCGGCGATCGTAGCCGTAGCGCAGCATGATCGGCAGGGAGATCAGGCCCATCGAGATCACCGAGGCGGCCACCACGCCGGTCGTCGCCGCCAGCAGCGCGCCGACGAAGATGACTGCATAGGCCAGACCGCCGCGGATGGTGCCGAACAGCTGCCCGATGGTGTCGAGCAGATCCTCGGCCATGCCGGACCGCTCCAGCACCAGACCCATGAAGGTGAAGAATGGAATGGCCAGCAGCACGTCGTTGGCCATCACACCGCCGTAGATGCGGTCCGGCAGCGATTGCAGCAGCGGCCAGCTCAGCGTGATGACGCCATTCGAGATGGGCGCCAGTTCGACGCCGATGACGAAGAACGCAAGGCCGCAGGCACCGAGCGCGAAGGCGACCGGATAACCGAGCAGGAGGAACATAACCAGCGCCGCGAACATGATCGGCGCGATGTTGTGGGCAATAAACTCAGCCATGATGACGCGTCCCTCTCAATGCTTCTTGGCGGCTTCGGCGGCCGCCTTGGCCGCTTCCGCCTTGGCGATTTCGAGCAGGCGCTCGGCCTCCGCTTCGGCTGCAGCATGATGTCCGCCACTGCCGAGGTTCTCCGGCAGCAGGCCGCGGCCGATCGCCAGCCGCTTGATGAATTCCGAAATGCCCTGCACCAGCAGCAGGATGAACCCGAGCAGGATGAGGAACTTGCCCGGATACTGCGGCAGGCCGCCGGCATTGCTCGACTGCTCGTTCATCATGAGCGACGTCTTGAAAAACGGATAGGCGGTGACGATCATCACCAGCGCCATCGGGATCAGGAACAGCCCGTGCCCGACATATTCGATGAGGCGCTTGAACTTGAGCGGCAGCTTCGAGTTCACGATGTCGATGCGGATGTGCTCGTTGTGCAGCAGTGTCCACGGTGCGCAGAGCAGGAACACGGCGCCGAACAGCAGCCATTGCGCTTCCAGCCAGGCATTTGAACTCTGATTGAAAATCTTGCGGATGATTGCATTGGCCGTCGAAATGATCACTGCCAGCAACAGCAGCCAAGCGACGTTCTTGCCAATTTTTTCGTTCATCCAGTCTATGGCGCGCGACAGGCGCAACAAGGCTGCCATTGATCCAGCTCCCTCACCGATAGGCGATTGTCTCTCCCTGACATTGCGGCGATTCATTCGAAGTCTGCGCGCAGCGTCTCACCTTCCTTAGACTTTGGTAAATGACATTACAACCGGAAGCAATCGAAGCCTCGCCATGCAAAGAACGCATGGCGGCGCCCGTCAAGCCTGCTGCTTTTGCGCCTGTCGGCGGCGCACCTGCTCGCGATGCATGGTGTAGATCCCGGTTGCGACGATCAGTGCCATGCCGACCAGCGACAGCATGTTCGGAAGTTCGCCGAAAATCAGCGCGCCGAGCCCTATGGCCCACAACATCGCAAAATAGCGATAGGGTGCCACCACCGACAGATCGACGCCCCGACAGGCGGTGATGATGAGATAATTGCCCAGCGTCACGATGCCGGCGGCGGCGACGCAGGCGATGAACGGCTGCAGCGCGAAGCCGGCCCAGGGGGTTTGCACCGACAGCACGACGCCGCCGAGACAGGAGCCGATCGAGCCGCCGACGGTGACGACGGTGCTGGGCACATCGGCGCCGATCCGCCGCGTGGTGATGTCGCGGAAGGCGACGCAGAACACTGCCGCCACGCCCAGCAGCGCGCCCCAGTGGTAGAGGGGAAAGCCGGCCTGCGTGCCGGAGGGCTGCACCACCAGCAGCACCCCGGCAAAGCCGACGACAATCGCGCTCCAGCGACGCCAGCCGACGGTCTCGCCGAGCAACAGGCTCGCCAGCGCGGTGATCACCAGCGGGCTGGCCATCAGAATGGCGGTCAGGTCGGCAATCGGCATCATCGGCAGCGCGCTGAGGAAAGCCAGCGCCGTCAGCGCCTCGATGCCTGAGCGGGCGACCAGTGACGGCCGGCCGAGCAACGCGAGCTTGCGCCCGTCCCCGCTGCGGATTGCCACCAGCAGCGACAGCGAGATCGCGAAAAGCCCGCGCACCACCAGGATCTGCGCGATCGGCCAGTCCTGCGCGGCGAGTTTCGCCAGCACATCGGAAAACGTGAAGATGATGGAGGCCGCCATCATCGCCAGCATGCCGCGGCCGTTGGGGGATAGGCTGGACAGCACGGCCGTTCAACTCCGGAAAGGCGAGGGGCGCTCAGCCGCCTGTCAAGCTCATGTGCCGGCGCACCGCCGGCTGCTGGGTGTGCCGGTCGATGATGAAATCATGCCCCTTCGGCTTGCGGCCGATTGCCTCGTCGATGGCATCGAGCACCGCCTGGTCGCCCTCCGATGAGCGCAGCGGCAGGCGCAGGTCGGCGGCGTCCTCCTGCCCCAGGCACATGTAGAGCGTGCCGGTGCAGGTCAGTCGGACACGGTTGCAGCTTTCGCAGAAATTATGCGTCAGCGGGGTGATGAAGCCGATGCGTCCGCCGGTCTCGCGGGCGCGGACATAGCGCGCCGGCCCACCGGTGCGATAGTCGATCTCATCGAGGGTGAAGGAGCCGGCGAGCTGCTGCCGGAGTTCGGAAATCGGCAGATACTGGTCGACGCGCGCCACCTCGATCTCGCCGAGCGGCATCACCTCGATGAAGGTGATGTCCATGCCCTTGCCGTGCGCCCAGCGGATCAGGTCCGGGCATTCGGCATCGTTGAAGCCGCGCAGCGCCACGGTGTTGATCTTGATCTTCAGCCCGGCCGCCAGCGCCGCCTCGATCCCCTCCAGCACCTGGTCGAGATCGCCCCAGCGCGTGATGGCGCGAAACTTGTCGGCATCCAGCGTATCCAGCGACACGTTGATGCGCCGCACCCCGCAATCGGCGAGTTCGCCGGCAAAGCGCTTGAGCTGCGAGGCGTTGGTGGTGAGGGTCAGTTCTTCCAGCGCGCCGCTCTTGAGATGTCGCGAAAGGTCGCGGAACAGGCTCATGATATCGCGCCGCACCAGCGGTTCGCCGCCGGTGATCCTGAGTTTCTTCACGCCGCGTTGCACGAACAGGCCGCACAGGCGCGACAGTTCCTCAAGGCTGAGCAGGTCCTTCTTCGGCAGGAAGGTCATGTGCTCGGACATGCAATAGGTGCAGCGGAAATCGCAGCGGTCCGTCACCGAAACCCTGAGGTAGCTGACATGACGGCCGAATGGATCGACCAGCGGGGCCGCCGTTGCCGTCCTGCCGATGTCGCCGGTTTCGCCGTTCACCGCTGCCTACCCCTCTCAATGCCTGCTTGGTTCTGTATATAGAGCCGCCGCGCCGGCCTGACCAGTGCGCCCCAGCGTTTCGTTCCCGCCCAAACAAAAAGGGCCGGTCGCCCGGCCCTTCGCAGTCCCTTCGGTGGCCGCGTTCAGCGCAGCACGACCACGCGGGTGCCGACCTTGACGCGCGAATAAAGGTCGATCACGTCGTCGTTGAGCATGCGGATGCAGCCCGAGGACACGGCCTGACCGATGGTCTCCGGCTCGTTCGAGCCGTGGATGCGGTAAAGCGAGGAGCCGAGATAGAGCGCGCGGGCGCCCAGCGGATTCTCCGGACCGCCCTTCATGTGGCGCGGCAGATCGGGACGGCGCTTGAGCATCTGCGGCGGCGGGGTCCAATCCGGCCACTCAGCCTTGCGGGTGATCGCCTTGGTGCCGCCCCACTCGAAGCCCGGACGGCCGACGCCGACGCCGTAGCGGATCGCCCGGCCATTGCCGAGGATGTAGTACATGCGGCGCTCGACCGTGTTGACCACGATGGTGCCGGGCGTAAACTTGGAGTCGTAGGTGATCTCTTCGCGCGCGATCGGCGTCGCCTTGGCGCGGGTGTCCTGATACGGAATGATGGGCTCACGGGTGAGCGGGTCGATCTCGTAAGCGCCAGCCGCCGGCGCCAGCAGCGCGCCGAAAGCAAGAGCCAGAACAGTTGCGTGAATGCGACGCATGGTCCCAAAACCTCTTGGTAGTCACCGGCCGGATAGCCGAGTCTCATTGATCTGCGAAAGGTCCTTCTCTCCCGCATGGGCGCGCATTTCAACCCGCAAAGCGTTGTTTGTGGACACGTTCGTGTGAGCGGGGCCATCATCGTTGCCGTTTGGCAACATATGGCCGCAGCGCGGGTAGTGCCTTGACTTGGCAGGCGAGCAAATCTAGGAAGGCGCACCCTCGTTCGGGCGCGTAGCTCAGCGGAAGAGCACTTCGTTCACACCGAAGGGGTCACAGGTTCAATCCCTGTCGCGCCCACCATGATCAAGGCTGTTGAAGCCATTGGAAAGCCGGAGCAGCATGCTTCGGCTTTTTCGTTTTCAGGAACTCGGGCCCAGGAGCTAGGGCCCAGGAAATCGGGCCCAGGAAATCGGGCCCAGGAAATCGGGCCCAGGAAATCGGGCCCAGGAGTTCGAAGGCTCCGGCACCGGCGACCCGGCGCGGTTTGTGGTCATGCGGGAGCCATGCCGCTCTGGGGAGCCGCCGCGCGGAAGCCTGACAGGCGCGCCGCGCCATGCTTCCGCAGCAACACGACTTGCTCTGGCCCCCCTATTTGGGTAGCAACGGGTTCAGGTGCGATTCAATCCGCAGTGCGGGTGTAGCTCAATGGTAGAGCAGCAGCCTTCCAAGCTGAATACGAGGGTTCGATTCCCTTCACCCGCTCCAACACTTAGCTCATATCACCCGAAAATTTAGCTCCGTTTTAGCTCACAAATTCGGGGCGCTCATTTCCGCTGCGCTGCGCGGCGCAAGACCAGCTGACATGCTGGCCGATTGCCAGCCCCTGTGCCCGTGATACGTTTTCCTCGTCCATGGGCGGTCAACCCAAGGAGCATCGCGATGCTTCCCAACTTAGGGAGCTTTGCGATGAGGCTACTATCGAAACGTCAGCTGAAGGAGCTGGTGCTATATTCCCCGCAACACATCCAGCGGCTTGAGAACGACAACCGGTTTCCAAAGCGCGTGCGCCTCGGCAACGGTGTCCGTGCCCGTGTTGGCTGGATTGAGAGCGAGGTTTTGGACTGGCTGCAAAAGCGGATTGACGCTCGCGATAAACCCACCGACGCCTCCTGATGACGGAGGCGGGCTGGTCGCAAGGCCTTGCGGCCAGCCCATTCCGGCCGGTTCGTCCACATCGGCAGGATCAAACGTTTATTTTTGAGCGGTGGCGTGATACGTTTCACTACATATAACTACGTTGGAGGGCGCGAGCATGCCGGTTCCGTTTTCTATCCGCCTTGATGAAGCGACCAAAGCCAAGCTGGATCGTGAAGCGAAATTGGAAGATCGCTCAGCCTCCTACTTGGCCCAGAAGGCGATTGAAACCTATCTCGATGCGCGAGAGTACAAGCGCGAGATCATCCGCGCATCCTACGAGGCGGCTCTGACAGAGAAGGCATTTATTTCGGATGCTGCGATGACGGCCTGGGTCGAATCTTGGGATACCGACAACGAGCTACCACCGCCTGAACCGGATATCTTCCGCGAGTAGTCCGGATGAATCTGATCTTTCTTCCCTCCACGAAGGGCGACCTTCGCTGGTTCCGGCGCTACTATTCGACGGTCTTTCCAGAGGGTGGCGTAGGTGCGAAGGCGCAGTTGCTCAAAGCCCGCCAACTCCTTCTGACTTACCCGCAGGTCGGCCATATCATCGAAGGCGAAGCCCCGATGCGGGAACTGCCCATACCCAGAACATCATTTTCGCTGGTGTATTTCATCGACGGCCAGAACATCGTGGTGACACGTTTGTTCGACAACAGGTCAGAACGCCCCGCGCAATTTGGCAGCAGGTCTTAGATACGGCTCATGGATAGGAGGGGAGTTTCTGTAACCCATACCCCTATCCTATAGCGCAGGGCAAAAACGTGTAGTTTGTTCAATGCGTTGCCGGTTGCGCGCCCGGAGCACTTACCCCTCGACTTAACCCCTTTTTCTCAAAAAGGGGTACCCCATCAGACCCAAGGTTTCGGCGCATCGTCGATGTCTTCCCCGGCGCTTCTGTCCTTGCCCTTTGCGGCCTTGCTTGTGGGCTTATCGGGGGAGGATGGCTCGGTCGGCGCAGCTGCTGATGGTGCTCGTTCCGCTGAAGGACGGCCGTGCTCAGCAATCGGCACGGCGTATTTCTGGCGCATCTTGTCGTGCAGGCGTTCGAACTCTTTGCCGCTCATGCTCGGCAGGGATTCCATGAACCCCAGGGGGAAGCGGATCGGGAAGGCTGTCTTGGAGAGCCCCCGGAAGGAGGCGGCAAAGCAGCCCTTGTCCTGAGCATCAATCAACTCCGGTTCGCAGCCCATCATCGCGGCAAGGGCTTTGGCATCCCGCGCCGAGACGCCGCCCGCAAACTTGATCGAGGTGTTGGCGGAGAAGGCTTCAAGCAGCTTGGGATCAAGCTGCCCCAGATACTGATGCGCCAGGATCATGCCGACCCTGTATTTGCGCGCAGATGAGAGGATGAGGCCGATGTTGCGGTCAAAATAATCCGCCGCTTCGTCGATGTAGACCAGCGTCGGCATCCGGTTCCGTTCCGGCAGGGTCGCGCGCTCTTGTGCGGCCTGCGCGATGAGGGCGATGAAGAACCGGCCGAAGATTTCTGTGCCGGCTTCTTTCAGCAGGTCTTTCGCCGTGTTGATCAGGATGACCTTGCCCTGGTTCAACTCGGCATAGAGATCAAGCTTGGAGCGGGGATGGGAGAACATCCGCTCGAATGTCTGGTTTTCGAGAATACCCCAGAGGCGGCGCAGCACTTGCCGGCGCGTTTGAGCAAATTCGCTTGAGCCAAACTCAGTGCGGAAGAAGTCCCGTGCCGATCCCGTCAGCCTGTCGATGCTGTCGGCAAAGCGAACTTCGCTCTTCGGCTCCATGAGATCGCGTAAGGTGTGGATCGTCGCATCGGGCACGACCAGCATGAGGCGCGCGACATAGCGGAAGATGACGTTTTGCTTTTGCGTCATCTCCGCTGATAGCAGGCTGCCGAGGACGAACTCGTAGAGCTCCAGGATCGAGTTGGTCAAACGCTCCCTGTCATACGCCGGGTATTGCGAGAGGCGGTGCAGGCCGACATCGAAGAGATTGAGCGACACCGGCCATTCGATGTCCGTGGGATCGATGAGGACGAGGCGATCATGCAGCGCGCCGCCGGCCGCAAATTCTTTCAGATGCGATATCCGCTTGATGAGATCGCCTTGGCTGTCGATGACGACGACAGACTTCTTACCCTCAGCGACATCCGCCAAATCCTGGGCAATCAGATATTGCAGGGTCTGGGATTTGCCGTGTCCGGAGCCGGCGACGATGTGATGGTGCTCGAAACGCAGCTGTTGCGGGATAGGGATTGAGACCGGCAGGCGGAACAGGTCGGCGATCGGGAGACCCGCGAGATAGGTCTCGACCAGCTCGGCAGAGGAGCCGCCGTGTTTGCACGGCATCTTGAATGTCTTGTCATAGGCCTTGGGATCATTTGGGTTGCCGCCTGACGCATCGACAAGGTTCCGGATCACTTGGCTTCGATGCCAGGGGAAGAGATCGAACGGTTCTTCTGGGGCAGATGCGAACAGACCAATGATCCGTTCAGTGCGTTGCGAAACCTGCGCCGCAGCATCAAGCGCCGTGGTCTCGATCGTGAGGGCGTCGTCATCCTGTTCCGGCAGGGCGGGCAGGCCAGAGAGCACCGCTTCCAGGCTGTCACGAAGGGCGTCATGCAGGGCGTCGAGCGCAGCATCAAAATGTTGGAGCAGCCGTGCCTGCCGCTCGCATTGCTCTTGAACCTGCCAAACCGTTGCCGTGCTGTGCTCAGCGGCAAAATCAAACGCGGGCAGGCGGAACAGCCCTTCCCGGTCGATCACGGCGCGGACGTAAGCTTCGACGACGGCAAGCGGGGCAACGCAGCCCTGATCCGTCAGCTCGTCGCTGATGTCAGCAGCCAGCGCGGCGATGAAGCCGGCGCGATCCTCGGGCCGCAGTAGGTTGCACTGAGCAAGCTCGGCTTCGACATCATCATAGAGCCGTTGCGCCGACGCTTTCGGCGTCGGATGCAGCAGCCCGTTGTACCAGGCATGGAACTTTGGCCCGAGCGCCATGGCTTATAAGCCTTCAGAGGCCTTGGATCATGAAGCGCTTGGCCGCTTCCTTATCCATCGGCTTGACCGGAATGGTCTCGACGCCATCCCAGGTCTCGGCGCTCTTCATGACTTGCCGGAGGTAGCCGACAATCGCTTCCAGCCAGGCCTCTTTCCGTGCCAGCTCAATGATCGAGGGGCAGGTAAAATATCGCCCGGCGATGAGATCGCGCACCCAGACAGAATCCCGATTCTTGTCGAAATAGATGTAACCGGCGACGCATCCCAGAATGAAGGAGAGCACCAGCATGGCTTCGGATGAGGAGATGCTGGCCAACACCAGGTAGGACAGCAGAAACGCGCCAAAGCCAGCCATCCCAGCCTGCTTGATCAGTTCGGGTTGCGTCGCCTCGATCAGCAGGGCCTTGTCGAACCGGTAATGGGTGAGAATGCGCTGTTCGTCCGGCGTCAGTTCGACCTTCGCCCAGAGCTTGAAGGACGGCGCACCCAGTGAAAACGGCAATGGTGACTTCTGAGCATCGCCGGTTTGCGAGCGACGGAACAGCAAATCCATATCCCTTCTCCTATGACTTTTTGGCAATGCCGCATCAGAGATCAGAAAAATCTTGGGTTCAACGACAAATGTGATCGTTGAACATTGCGCCGTGCGGCTGAATGCCACGGCTCAACGCAGAACATGGCGCACGGTTACAGATCAGACCAGCGCCGCTACCCAAGAGTAATGTCACGGGACAGCCTGAACCGGCGCAATCGTTTTCTTCAGCCCCAAACCACGGGCAAGCGCATCTGTCTGACCCAGCGGGACATCTTGGTCTTCCAAGCCCTGGAGCGGCATGGGATTTTACCGGCGACGTACCTCTATGCGTTCGCAAAATCCGCTGCCGAAAACATCAAAGGACATCAGCAGCGCCTGACCGATCTCTACCACGAGGACAACACCGCCCACAGCGGCAGCTATCTCATCCGGCCGCATCAGCAATGGGCATCGCCGCATGCCCGCTATCAACCCATCAGTTATGAACTCTCGGATCATGGGAAGCGTGCCTTGCGCGACAGCGGCATCGCGCCGCAATCCTTTGTGCCACCATCGGGACCGTTCAACCATCGCGCCATGACGGCCTGCATCACGGCGTCAATCGATCTGGCGTGCCAAGCAGCAAGCCTTCGCTTCATCCCTAAGGGCGACATCCTGCGCCGTGCCATCATCGGCACGGCTAAGAACCCGCTTGCCCTTCCGACGCGGCACGGCACCGTCATCCCGGATCAGCTCTTCGGCATCGACTACGGCGGCACTTACCGTTTCTTCGCCCTGGAGGCCGATCGCAGCACCGAGAGCCTTGCCAGCCAGAAGTACCAGGCGCGTTCGTTCGAAGCCAAGCTCAGTGCCTACGTTGAAGTTCTTGAGCAGGGGACGTTCCACGCAGCCTGGGGCATCCCCATGCTCTATATCGCGATCGTCACCACCAGCGAACGACATATGTTCAGCATGCTACGCATCATCGAGCGCATCGCGGCGCCAAAACTCGCTAGCCGCTTCCTCTTCAAAGCCGAACCGATCTTCGGGAAATACTGGATCGTGCCACCCGTGCTGACGGGGATGGCCGGTGAACCATGGTTCAGGGTTGGAGAAAGGTTTGAGATGTTGGCCAGTTAAGACCGCTGGCGATCTATGATCGCGGCGGGGCATGTTGAACTGTACGGCAAATGCCGTAAATAGTCGGAGCAGGATATGCGAGATTGGCTTGAAGAATTTATGCGTTCGGTGTGTCAATCCACTTCATTAGAGTCCAATCTCTCGCTGTATGCACCAAGGCGATGATTTCCAGCGCGTCCTTGCCACGAAACCGATAGACGACGAAATGTGAGGACTTTGGGATGAGGTGCTTGTACGTCCCGCTGACCGGGCCTGCCTGACCAAACTGAAAATTGGTCAGCAGGGCCACCGATTTAAGAATGCGCTCTTCAACCAGCAGCGCGTTTTGAGGGCTTTCCTCGGCGATAAAGGCCAGAATATCTTCATAGTCTTTTAGAGCCCGAGGCGACCAAACAATGCGCATCATATAGCTTTTTGGGCTATGGCTCGGTCAATAATGGCTCTTCCACGCCTCATAACTTCGTCGTGCGGAATGCCTTGGCCAGCATCAAGCTGGGCTAGCCCCTCATTAACGGCATCGAGCATAGCTTCATGGTCGTCAATCATGCGTTTGACCGCAGTGTTGATGAGGTAGCCGACCGAGCGGTCTTGCTGCTTGGCGAGAGCTCCTAGCTTTTCCTTGATATCCTCCGGCATGCGGAGAGTGGTGAGCTTAGCTGCCATTGTCTGTCCTTGTGTATCTATCATATGTATTACACTATAGCACATCTGCTGATTTGAGCAAAGTCGCGCTGTGGGGAAGACTCTCTGTCCCAATACGAGTGAGGCCGAGCCTGGGCATCCCCAGATCGTCACCACCGGCGAGCGGCACAAAGAAAGCATGCTGTGCATCGTTGCGCGTATCACGTCCCCAAGACTCGTCAGCCGCTTCCTGTTCAAATCCGAGCCCATTTTCGGAAAATACTGGATCGTGCCGCCGGTATTGACCGGGTTAGCCCATGAACCATGGCAGCGGACAGGGGAGGGGTTTGAAATGCTGGGCCGTTAGGGGCTCTTCCTGGCACAGGCGAGCCGTCGGCATTCGTGAATTTATCAGCGCAATAACTGACATTTATCAGCGCATGTGGTATGCTGACAAATATGTTCAAGCCACAATTCTCGATCTCTCCCGCCATGACCCGCGCGCTGATGCAAATCGAAGCCGCGCGGCAGGCTGTGAGTGACGCGCCCATACGGGTTGAGATATTACACCATTTGCGGGAGACCGCTCGGCTCCACAGCGCACATTATTCAACGCAGATCGAGGGCAACCGGCTGACTCTGCCGGAAGTGGCCGCTGCTCAGAGAGGGGAGAAGCTTCCCGGCCGCGAGCGCGACGAGATCGAGGTGCGCAATCATTTCCGCGCCTTCGCTTATATGGAAAAAATTTCGGAAGCAGCGGCTCCTTTGCAGGAGGCAGAAATCCAGACCTTGCACGGATTGGTGCTGTTCGGGAAGCAACGAGCGAGTGCTTACCGCGATGTTCAGAACGTCATCCGGGAAAGTGGGTCTGGTCGCATTGTCTATCTGCCCCCAGAGGCACCTGATGTGCCGGTGCTGATGCGCGAGCTTGTCGAATGGGTGAACGCCGAATTGCTATCTGGAGAACTTCCCGTTCCGATCATTGCCGGGCTTGCCCATTATCAGTTTGCCACCATCCATCCCTACCTTGATGGCAATGGCCGAACCGCACGCTTGCTGACGACGCTGATCTTGCGTCGCGCTGGGTATGGGCTCAAAGGCATTTATTCCCTGGACGAACAGTATGCCAAAGACCTCGCCGCCTATTACAGTGCACTGACAATTGGTCACCACAATTACTATGAGGGTCGCGCCGAGGCCGACCTCACCGGTTTTGTCGGCTACTTCCTGGTCGGCATGGCGGCGGCCTTTCAAGCCATCAAGTTGGCCGCGACAAGAGACAGCGCCGCGCTCCCAGACGAAAGCGATTATTTGCGCGACCTCGATCCGCGTCAGCGCAATCTCATCCCGTTGTTCAGAAAACAGGGCAGCGCCACCGCAATTGAGATGGCCAGCACATTGAAACTCAGCCCGCGCACCGTGGTGGCTCTATGCCGCCAGTGGATTGCCTCGGGGTTTTTAGAATACGCAGACCCGTCACGCAAAGCGCGAGCCTATCGGCTAAGGGCAAGGAAAAATCCGCCCGCATGAGTGCGGGCGGATAGGGGTGGTCAGTATTCTGACGCGAGCATGATGGTCAGAACCCGCGTGGTTTTCGCAGGATCGGCAGGGTCTTCCGAGCCGTATTCCATCCGGCGATCATAATAGTCGATCTTCCAGAACACCTTTGACCCATCGTGCGTGATGGCGCCAAAGTCATGTTCGCCATAGGGATCGTTGTCCTGGTCGAACGCAGTGTAGGCTTCGACCTTCTCGCGGATGCTGCTCACGGCATCTTGCCCGAGTGACATTACTCCTTCCGTGATCAATACCCGCCCGCCGATGAACGTCGTGCGGAAGCGGTCATTCAAGGCCCTGATCTGGGCCGATTGTTCTTGGCTCATGGCCATCTCCGTCCAGCAAGCGAGCCCTGACTATTCAGGGGCCGCAGCGCGGGACGGAGCCGGCGCACATTATATCATCTGCTCTCGCGCACAGCTCGCGTGCTTTTCTTGAAGCCCATCTCTTGCTATTGAACGCCCATGTCCGCTCGCGAACCCAATCTCGTATATTCCGGCCTCAACCGAAAACTGACCCGTGATGGCATTACCGTTGAAGTGAACATCATTCGCTTGGAAGACAGCCCTGAATGGACGCTGGAAGTCGTCAATGTGTTGAAGGCGGTGGCAAAACCGGCCAGTGGAGCGGCGCCAAAGTGGCGCTTCAGGGCGGCGTAAAAGTCGTCCACTGGCAGGATCGTTCTTTTCGTTTTGCGGGAAGGACGGTCCGGGGATGTAT